>Ga0307507_10000397_pt1 | contig 90476 bp, 46 predicted proteins | sample 7_EM_MG_FD_207223 | JGI IMG/M metagenome (GOLD analysis project Ga0307507, IMG submission 207223) | Populus trichocarpa ectomycorrhiza microbial communities from riparian zone in the Pacific Northwest, United States - 7_EM | ecosystem: Host-associated > Plants > Roots > Unclassified | place...
TAATTGCGGGGAGTTTTACCAGTTCTTTTAGATATCTTATAACGGTATTACCTAAGTGCCAGTCTACCCCCTAGTAGTCTATATAAGAGTTTCCTCCTAGAGTTGGTACGCTTTTACACAGCTTAGGAGCCTTCTATAGCCTCTAGTTTTACGCCTTTCTTCATTATTTCCGCCGGCGTGGGCATAAGCTGCCATTTCCAGGGGTTGCAACTCCCATTTTCGCGCCTACTAACGTAATCCTATAGGGGCGTCGTAGCTGCATCCTATAATATAATTAGGTACACCTTCTACAGACAAGGCTAAGCCACTGCCTCTCCCGCCTAAGTAACTCCTGTTTACTCCTTAAGTATATCTCACCAACAAGCCGCCCTAGAGGCGAACAGTTCCGTCTATTAATATACTAATACGCGCATCCGTTCTCTTAAGCCACGTAGTAGTCTCTCCGGCTAGGATATAATCCTACCTACCTACTAGGTGCACCAAAGGTTAGAGCCTAGTTAAGGGGTAAGGTCCTTAGAGCTAGTAGTAGCTACTACGTACTACGCCCCACGGGAAGCTAGTAGCAATATAGGGGCGTAATACTCTATATACTACTAGTTCCCATTTCGCGTTGCCTATAAGAGTCTCCTTATAACAGGCCGACCGTATCTTGCAGGAGAGGGGCTATAGAGACACTAGGTCCTGCACTAGACAACCTACTCCCCCCTCTCCTACTAACTAAGCTTATATCCCCCAATTTTATAAGCTGGCCTGTGTCTTTAACTATCAAGACCTTGTCTAACTGGCCTATATTTCCCCTATAGCCTCCCCCATATATATACATCAGGTTGCGTGTACTACACCTATTAAGACCCTCCTGTAAGTCGCCTTATATATATGCGCATTAGGTTGCGTGCACTACGCCTATTAAGACCCTCCTATAAGTTACCTATAAGTCGACTATAGGCAGGTAGTTATATAGTAGAGTTTAATATACCTATTTATCCAGGCCTCTACCCCAGTTTTCTAGTATTTAGTCCTAGTTACCTAGGCCTAAAGGCCTAAGGGCTTTCCATAAGCAGTTAGCTGCCACTACTAATTAACAGGGGGTTTTACCATTCTTTTAAATATCTTATAATTGGGTTAACCTAAGTACTAAACCGCCCCCTAGCGGTCTATATAAGAATCTCCTCCTAGAGTTAGTATGCTTTCACACAGCTTGGGAGCCTTCTATAGCCTCTAGTTTTACGCCTTTCTTTATTATTTCCACCGGTATGGGTATAAGCTGCCGCTTCTAGGGGTTGTAACTCCCTTCTTATATACCTACTAGCGTAATCCTACAAGGGCGTTATGGCTGCATCCTATAATATAGAAGCCTTGGGTACCTTCTATAGTTAAGGCCTAGACTAAAAGCCTCCCCTACCTAAGTAACTCCTGTTTACTTCTTAAGCATACCTTACCGGCATACCGCCCTAGAGGCGAACGGTTCCGTCTATTAGTATACCAATACGCGCATCCGTTCTCTTAAGCCACGTAGTAGTCTCTCTAGCTAGGATATAATCCTACCTACCTATTAGGTACACTAAGGGTTAGGGCCTAGCTAAGGGGTAAGGTTCTTAAAGCCAGCAGTGGCTACTACGCACTACGCCCTACGGAAGGCTAGTAGTAATATAGGGGCGTAATACCCTATACTGCTGCCAGTTCCCATTTCACGTTGCCTATAAGAGTCTCCTTATAACAGGCCGACCATATCTTACAGAAGAGGGGCCGTAGAGACACTAGGTTCTACACTAAACAACCTACTTTCCCCTCTCCTACTAACTAAGCTTGTATCCCCCCCTTTTATAAGCTGACCTATATCTCTAACTGTTAAGTCCTTATCTAACTGGCCTATATTTCCCCTATAGCCTCCCCTATATATATACATTAGGTTGCAAGCACTACGCCTATTAAGACCCTCCTATAAGTCGCCTTATATATATGCGCATTAGGTTGCGTGCACTACACCTATTAAGACCCTCCTATAAGTCGCCTATAAGTCAACTATAGGTCGACTATAAGTCAACTGTAAGTTAAACACTATAGGGCTATTAAAGCTGGCCTATGTTTCCGCTGCCTAGAGCTTTGCCCGTATTTCCACCTTATTAAGCCGTCTGGTCGCCGTCGCGTCGCCATTACATCGCTGTCACTATACTAGGTCGCGCGCACCACGCCTATTAAGACCCTCTTCTAAGTTACCTAAGTGTACCAGATACCAGATAGGCCCTTATAGAGGGGCCTTAACAAGTTCTCTAGGCAGGGCCTTAACAAGTTCTTTATGGTGGCCTTAGGGCCTTAACAAGTTTTGTATAAAGTATCTATAACACGTTAACCTTAACAAGTTCTTATAAAAGGAGGATCCCTACGCCCTTATTACACATACTTCGCGATTTTAGAGCTAGTGCAAGCCTAAGGGTGTCCTATTATACGCCTAGGACGCGTCCACATTAACTAGCTAGATAAGGCCAGTTTCGGGCCTAGCTGCGAGCCAGGTAGTTATATATCAGGCGGTTTTTATATCCCAGTTTCCCTTACTAGGCCTCCCTAGATAGTAAAACAAGAGCTTTAAGCGGAGGCAGTAAGGCTCCTGGTATTATTGAGGGCGATGCTTTATACGCGTCGCGGGCCCATCACCACAGAGTCAAACGACAGCGCTACACGCGCTGCGACGGCTCTCTACCATCGCCTCTGCACTTGGCCATTAATAGGAATAGGATTTTAGATAATATTTCCACCCACAGCGACGTGGACGCGTGCAGTAGGGCTTCGCGGGCTAAACGATTTATTAACAAATATAAAGAGCTTGGCAGTAGGAAGGTTAATAGGTATATAGAGTAGTCCCTAATTAAGATAGTTTATTTATTAGGAAAGACGCTTATTTAAAGCAAGAATATTATCCTTAGTTAGTTCCTGGTGTTAAGCGGCAATAGAGAGATTAAAGGAAGCCTTAGGTTAATAGATAGAAGCAATATAAGCTCCGCAAGCGCGTTGCTCTATATATCCTTACTTTAGAGAATTAATGTTAATAACGTTAATCTTCTTACCTTAACCTTTCTAGCGTAAAGTAATAGAGTCCTTATTTAGGGAGAGGATATATCTATTAAAAAGTAATAGTATTGTTAGGTTAAGCCTCTCCTTTAGCTTTACTATAAGATTTATCTTTACTAGCTCGTCTTCTTTAAGAGCTAAGAATTAGTCGTCTCCTAAGATAATTATATTATTGGTTTATATACTAATAATTCTAAATAGAGTTTCTATAGTTGTAATAAGGAAGCAGGGGTTAAATATAGAAGTTGTTATTAAAAGCTTCTCTTTATAGTGCTTACTATAGGTAGCCTACTAATAAGTTCCTGCCTCTATAATTCTATATAATGGCTTAAGCACGACTATAATTGTATCTTTAGGATATTAGTGGCGAATTTATTCTGGAAGGTATGCTAATATTAAGCGCTAAAGGTACGTCTCTAATTAGGTGTAGGCCTAAATAATATCTTATAAATAAACTGTTATTCTATTCTTTATTAAGGAGGGAGCTAGCGTAATAATAACTCGCTAACTAGCTCGTTAAATTATAAGGGATTATATAAGGATTACTTCCTTACCGTTATTATTATAGCCTTAAATAACTAGCCTTAACTTCTTAAATAGGGTATTAGTAGCTTTGCCTTTAATCTTATTAACCATTCTTAACTTAAATATGCGGACTCTATTGAATTTAGTAGGGTTATATTTCTTAAATTTAAAAACTCCTCTTATAATAAAACCGTTAATCTTCTGCTTGTTAGATGCTTAGAAAGGAGCTTTTAGAGTTATAATATAGCCTTCCTTTTAGAGTTATTTTATAAGCTTAAAGTCCGCCTTCTCTTTAGCTGTTATAAAGGCTATTAATAACTTAACTCTACTCTTAATAGCGGCAATAAATTACTCTTTAAAATTAACAAGATATTAGCAATTTTATAATCCTTTTAAGTAACCTCTACCGCGTTATAGTTGCTGTATATCTGCTATAATTATATTAGAATTGTAGTCGCCTTCTAAAGCATATTAATTATGGTTCTCCTTTAGGGTATTCTCTAGGGCATCTTATAAAGGCTTAAAACTATTATCCCTATAGTAGGGCTTAATAATAGTTAAGTGGAATTAAGTGGGTCTATAGGGCATCTAAAGAGTACAAGTTTAACTATTAATTATAATAAGTTTATATAGGCCTAACCAGCCTCCCTTCTTACGCTATACCTATACTTTAGATTGGAGTAGCAGATCTATTATTATTAAGGTGTTTGGACCGTTTCTTATTTTTAGTATATTATTAACCTAGCGCGTAGCGTAGATATAGCGCACCTTCTTTATTGCCTTACTGATAGCCTTAGCTTATTACGTAACGGATAGAGATAGTAGAGAATTATTAGTTATTTAAGGGTAGGCGCTAAAGACTAGCAATATAGGTATAAGCTTATCTGGGCCAGCCAAATTATTAATAGCCTTAATAGCCATTTATAAAATAAGCTCTTTGCTAACACCCTCTAGTTCCAAAGAAATAATCTTATATACTTAGTGTAATAGCGTATAATATCGTTCTACTTTTCTAATACTATTATATGCCTTAATAGGGACTTTCTTAACCTTAATTTCTATTGCCTTTGCCTATTACCGAAACTCTATAGATAAGAAGTTCCTTCCTATATTATAAATAACTTAATTAGGGGGTCCTAGGTAGATATTAATCTAGTATAATTAAAGAGTATCCTATGCGTTCCTAGCTAATATATCCTTTAGGAAACGTGCGGCTTAGAAGAAAGTTAAGAGGTTAATAACTTAGAGTACTAGCTTGCCGTTAAGATATATAATATTAATAATAATATAGAAGTTAAAGTTATAGTTATCTTTAAGGGTAAACTTAAATTGGCCAGAGGACTTCTGGTTTATTTAATAGTAATAGTAGTACTTTATAAGATATTTAATTGTCTTAACCTTAACTTTATAACCTACTTACTAAAGAACCCTAAGCAATCTATAAACTAATAGGTGACTAAAGCGATGGTATAGTTAACGTAACTCTAACTTAGTTAAATAGCTCTAAGTAACGCTCCTTTCTAGCTATTAAAGGAGCAACTAAGGGTAACCCCACTTGCGTATAACGGGCACCTAATTATCTCCCTAAATAAGCATATTTTTAAAGTTATTAAGTTTAACGCCTAACTTATTTATATCTTGGATGCAGAATAGAAACGGGGTGTTTATAGAAATAATATAGAAAGTAATATATTCTAATAGGGTTTGGACCTTAATTATACTAAAAGAGATCGCAGTACCCTTGCTAAAGCAAATTATATATTAGCCTGCCGTTAATTGGTTAATCTAAATAGAGCTATTAAGCTGCTAAAGAGCTTAAACTTATAGTTCTCCTACTATAGATACTTCTGCGGCTCTAGTATCTAGTATAATACTATAGAAGACGTTTGCCGAGTATCTATTATTAAAGGAGAACGCGGAACTTTCCTTTAGCTTATTAAAGATATCTAACTTTATAACAGAATGGAGCGTAGATTAGTTATTAAGGACAGTAATAGTTTATATGCCATTTACCTTACTATACTCGGTAAAGTATTAGTTAGGAGAGTAGTCCTTAATTTCTATATCTATAAGGAGCTATTTAGCCTTGTTAACCTTACCCTTAAGATCTTCTTCGCCTTTATATTAAACCAGGAAGCTTTAAAAGTAGGCTATAGTAACCTTATAATTTCTAACGTTTTATACGCTCTAGCGAAACTTATTATATACCTCCTTTTGCCTATTAAGGGGGTGCCTAGTTAACTAGTAATTTAGCTTCTTACAAATATAGTATTTCTTCTATTAATTATTTTAAGATAGACCTCTATAAGGACCTCTATGGTTGCTTTATAGTCAACGTTAATTGTACCCTTTACCGTATCCCCTACCCTAGCCACTATATATTTAATTAGTCCAGTTATAATCGTGTTAGTTAGTTGGGTTATTAAAGTAGGTTAGGGTTAGGTGTTAAATTACTATACTTTTTAAGAGCGCAGAGCGGTGCTAATAGAGGATCTTAATTAAGCACACACTCCTTTATAAGTATTTGCAGGATTAAAGAGGGTAAGGTTATATTCTTTAACACCTTAGCATACGCTAATAACTTAATTATATAGGCTGAAGTCCTCTTAATATAATTTAGATAAACCACGCTAAATTATCTAAAGTTAATTAGAGAGCTTTTAAAGACAATTAAGTTAAGAGGCATCTGGGTTTATAGCAATAATTCTTAAAAAGGTAGTCTCTTTCTACTCTAATATATACTGCTGCTTATTCTCTTCTATTTTAAAGTGGCATCTTGTTTTATATATTATTTAGTTAAAATTGTATCCTTTTCCTACTAAATGATTATAATAGAAGGTACTGGCGTGGCCCTTAAGTATAACAGAATAAGTATTATAATATTGGTTAGGTTCCAGTCTAACCTTCTAGCAATAGTTATAGAAGATACACAGCTTTAAATTAAGGATATTATATAGTTCCCCACTAAAACTCTTCTTCTGGTCTAAATAGAGCTTTGTAAGCTCTATAAGCATTTTTAAGATGCCTCCAAGCAGTATTAGGCCATGTTAAAATTGCATTAGAGATTAAGGTGGGGATTACTTTATAGGCTGCAGTAGAGATATAGATTTTAATAGAACACGGCATAGTACCTAATCTTACTGTAATAGAGTTTAAAGGTTATTAAATTGTAAAGTAAGGGGATCTTGCGCTTGCTCTTGTTTAGTAGTTAAAGTTATAGGTTAAATTAGTGGATTCTAGGGAGCTAAAGATAATAGAAGTAATAGATATGGAACGTAAGAACTCATACCTAGAGTAATAGAATTTAAACGTGTCTCTATTAGTGTATTATTCGGATTCTATTATAAGTTGAGCTTCTTTATAGTGCGTAGTTGGTACTTAATCTCTTATGGAGTCCATTTATACTCTTCTTTTACGTTAATAACTTGCTCCTAAATATTATCTTTAATAGCGCTTCTATCTATAGAGATAAATACTCTATTTTCCTAAAGGAAGTTATGGAAGTCTTATACAATAAGCTTGTTCGCAAGAGCCTATATTTCCTTTATCTATCTAATAAAGTCCTCTTTTATGCAATACCATAGTATAGTATCGTTATATTTGCTGTCTATATAGTGTATTATATAGTATAATAAGAATTCGTTTAGGTCCTTTTGCTCGGCGTTTATAGGATCAATGTCTTTATTCTATGTCTTTAGGTTAATGTCTTCCTTATACTTCTTTGGGTAGGTTAACGCCATAATAGGTTAAAGGTAGGTAGGGTTTTCGGTTTTATAGAATCTTATAGGTTTGCTATTAAGAGGTAGGCAATTTAAGATATTATTTAACGCGTTTTAGACGTTAACTTAGGACCCTAGGTTTAGTAATACTTCTAACCTAAAGTACTTAACCAAATCTTTATAAACGTAGTTGTTCTATATAATAGACGTAACTTAGTATCTCCTAGTACTTAGTGACACTTCTATTACTAGTTTTCCGCAAGTTTAAGGTAGCACAGTATCGCTAGGATCCATTCCATATAAGCGCATATAGTACCCCTACACGAGACTGTCTCTTCTATTAAAAACCTTACTATTCTGTGGTTGTGTATTTAACCACTAATTAGTATTAGTCACATAGGGTAACTTACTAATAACGACTACTCGAGTAGGTTATAGTGATGTTGGTTAAAAGCTTATAATTATTAATTGGAACGAGGAAGGGCGAAGAGCTTAAGGCTCCTCGCCACGCTAGTGCCGCGATAACACGTGACGACCGCTTGCCTTATTCCCGACAGTATTAATGGACTATAAGAACCTATATTACTTTATAACTATAAAGTAATTAACATAGCGCTAAATTTATTAGGCTAAATACCTCTTATAATTTAACTTTAAGATTATATACTAGCTAGGCAAACTTAATTAGAAGCCTAATATATTAATATAATAATTATAGGACCTATCTATAAATGCTTTAGATAAACGGATTTAATTGCCCCCTAAATGTTTTAAAAAACTATATCCTATATTTCTAGATATAGAACTTAATAGAAATAAATTAAAAGTTAATAAATAGGAAATAGAAATTAATAAGCTAATAGAATATAAATATAAGAATAATATATAGATAGTATATATAATAAAAGCGATTTAAATAGGAAAATAATAGTATAAGGATATTATACTTGCTAAATGCGAAATTTAAAATAATTAATTATACTATTAATAGAAGATAGTAGTTCTAAATTCTAAACCTTTATAATTTAAAATACTTAATTTTGTATATAACTTTCCTATAGTAGGGCACCCTAGCCATATAAAGTCTTATAAAATTATCTAATAAGTATACTATTAGCCTATAATATATAACTATATATAAAAATATATTTAAGTATATAGGATATATATATGTGGAAAGACCTCTTATATAAAGAAGTAAGGAGTACTTTAATTGCTACCAATTCTAATATAAAGATGGCACAACATCTTAATTAACTTTATAGTTAACTTACCTAGCAGTAATAGGTTTATAAATATTATAATAGTTATTAACCATCTTATAAAAATGCAATATATAATACCTATAGACTTAATTAACGCAATATTAATAGCTAAATATTTTATTAAGTATGTCTTTAAGCTATACAGACTTTCTAACTTAATAGTATCTAACTATAAAAGCCAGTTTATTTTAGACTTCTAGTAAGCTCTATATAAATAATTAAGCATTTAAATATAACTCTTAACTGTATTTTATTTAAAGATAGATGGTTAAACTAAAATTATAAACGTTATTATAAAACAATACCTATAAATATACTGCTCTTACCTATAAGACAACTAGGAAAAATAGCTACCTTTAGCTAAGTTTACTATAAATAATATAATAAATATATTAATAGACGTGACGCCGTTTTATATAACCTACGGATAAAACCCTTAACTTAGATTTAAACTATAACTTAAAATTAACATAATAGGACCTATAATTAAATAGATCTAGTTACGTCAGGAAAACGGGAGAGTGGTAAGGGCTAGCCAGGGGCTAGCCCGGGGCTGGCCTGGGGTCATTTTAGCTAGATCCGCTGATCTGCTTATATACACTTATTTACGCTAGCCTGGGGCTAGCCCGGGGCCATATTAGCAACATTAGCACGTTTTATACGTTTTATACGTTTTGTACGTTTTATACGTTTTATACATTTTATACGTTTTGTACATTTTATACGTTTCGTACATTTTATATATTTTATATAATATTTCCTATAGCTGCAATATTTATAATAATAAAATAAATAATAAAATTCAAAATTCAAAATTCAAAATTCAAAATTTAAAATTTAAAATTAATGGTAGCTATAAGGGATATCTCTCGCAGAGGCTCCAAATCGTCAATTAGCGACGTTCCTGATAATCTGCTGGCTATATACTGATTTCCTAACTAGGCCTACTGCCTGCCTACCTGTCCTGCCTGTCCTACCTATCCTACCTGTCCTACCTGTCTGACCGTCCTACTTATTCGTGCCTACCTGTCTGTGCCTACCTGTTGTGCCTACTTGTCTATGCCTACCTGTCTGTATCTGTAATTTGGGGGAGAGGTCGACCCGATCGAAGGCTCTGCTTGATTTGATTGCGATTAACTACCTACCTGCCTGCCTGCCTGCCTGCCTGCCTACCTGACTGTGTCTGTGTTTATTATAGGAGCTCTGCGTCTTTTTAGGGTGACTACCGCTTAGGCGTCGAGCGATCGATCGAGGAGGCGAGGGGGAAGGCTCTCGCAGAGGCTCCAAATCGTCAATTGGCGGCGTTCCCGATAATCCGCTGGCCATATACTAATTTCCTAACTAGGCCTAGTGCCTGCCTGCCTACCTACCTTCTATGTCAGTACCTGATTTAATTTAGGGAAGGGGTTGGCCCGATTAAAGGCTCTAATTGATTCGAATCGTTCTCTACAGGTGTTCGCCGGCTGTACATTTAAACGGTGGTTATCTGGGGTGCCTCCTTAGGAGGCCTTGATTCGATTCGATTTGGTAACGGGTTAATATCGAGGCTCTAGTTCGATTCGATCGTGGTGTTCATTGGCTGGTCGTTCGAATGGTTGTCGTCTGGTTCTACCGTCGTCTGGTTCTGACGACCGTCGTCTAGTTCTAACGACCGTCGTCTGGTTCTGATGACCGTCGTCTGGTTCTGGTCACAGTCCTCTGCTGGCTGCCGTTCTGGTGCCTCCCTAGGTAGGGAGGGTGAAGAAAGGTTAAAAAATAAGGTGGTATTTAGGTGTACAAGGGGTATGTAAAGGCACGTGTAGAGGCTATTGGGAATAGAGTGGGGACCCAATAGTACTATTAGGACGATTTAGATAATTAGGAAAATTAAAGTCCTGCTAAGAGCCTACTAGGAGGCCTTTAGAATTTTAATACCCTAATAGCAATAAATGCAATAATAGTAATAATATTTATTTTATAGCCAGAAGCTGGCTTATTGCTGCAATATGTATAGTATTACGCCCTTTTAGCTGGCGTAGTGCTGGCGTATAGCCCTGGGGTTTGGCCAATATGGCAAAAAGCCAGCGTACAGCCCTGGGGTTTGGCTAATATGGCAAAAAGCTAGCGTACAGCCCCAGGGTTTGGCTAATATGGCGAAAAGCCAGCGTACAGCCCCAGGGTTTGGCGAATATGGCGGAAAGCTAGCCCTGGGCCCCAAAAGTACTTTTAGCGAAACCAAATTTCCTGCGCCACTCCCCGTTTTCCTGACGTAGGAACTGCTGTAAGAATATAAGAGATATAATAGTTCTATACTGAAACCTTAACCCATTACAATAACCCTAACTAATACGAACAGTACGGCCAGTATTGGACCAATTGCTCCTATGGAGGAAGTGGATATAGATAAGGCTATAGCAGCTATAAAAGACGCAGAGGATTATAAGGCTATCGCGGAGGCTACCGCAGAGGAGGCTCTTATAGAGGATCTAGCGGAGGTGGATTCTGGAATGGAGCCGGATATTAATAAAAGAAGTGCTATGTCTGTAATAAGACAGGATGCTAGTTAAATAGGCATACTGTTAAAGAGTGCCAATAGGCATATATAAAGTTTTGGCAAACTGCCTAACTTGCCATAAATTAAGAAGTTATACCTACTTATTATTAGACTTTTCTCGCCTGGTATAAAGGTGTAGAAGGAATCTCTTAGGATGCCCCTAATAATGTATACTAACTTCTCTTAGAAATGGAGAATGAGAATAAGAATGCACTATCTAGTTAATACTTTATAGAATTTGGAGAAATTGATAGAGCGTAAATAGTGGCTATCCTTAACGACTAATCTATAGTTCATTTATTTACTAAGACGGATATCTTCGCTAAGCGAAGTAAGAACTTGTCGTTTACGTTTAAGGACCGCTATTCTTTAGGTATTTTCTAAGGCATTATGCCAGATAGTGGAGCTGTAGGGGTGTTAACTATAGGAGAACCTTAATTCTATACACTTTAAGAACTAGACCCCGCAGTTTAACTTAATAAATTAATAGCAGGATATTATAAGATCCGCTTTAGGAAGGGAGAGGCTATATCTCTAAGTATGATTAAAGTCTCTACCCCCCTTGGTATTATTACTTTCTATATACTGCTAGTAAACACGCCATTCCTATTCTGTATCTAAGATATAGATAAAATAGGAGTTAAGCTAGACAATCTTGTAAATATGCTTATTTAAGGCGATAAGATTATCCCTATTATACGTAAGTGGGGTTATCTATGGATGATTATCCATGGTAAGGAGTAAGCTGTAGCCTAGTACTACTTAACCAAGGCAGAATTAAGGCAATTGCACCGTCGCTTTAGATATCCCTTAGTTTAACAACTACACAAAGTTCTCTAAAGAGCAGGCTATAACGTAGAGTCTTAGGCAATTAAACATCTTACTAAATTTTGCCACTAATGCTAGATAAACAGTAAATCCCCTAGTTGATTTAAGTTTACCTTAAAGGATAACTATAAGTTTAACTTCTCTATTATTGTTAACGTTATATATCTAGACGGCAAGCCAGTATTGCATGTTGTGGATTCTTTAACTGCTTTCTAGGCTGCGTGGTTCCTTAAGGACATTTCTGCAAAGAATATATAGGATATACTATAACTTTACTAGATTAACACTTACTAAGGACCGCTAGACTATATTATCTATAATACTAGAAAGAACTTTTCTTTAAGGGAGTTTAGATAGCATACAAAGGCAATGTCTATTAAGATTAAGGAAGTGCCTATAGAAGCGTATAATAGTATTGGTAAGGTAGAACGCTACCATGCCCTACTATGCTAAGCTTTTAAGATTATCCAAAATAAGCTTAGCAATATCTAAGTTAATTTAAAAGTTATCCTGTAAATAGCTATTAAGGCTGTTAACGACTTAGTAGGACCTAATGGAATTATCCCTACTCTACTAGTCTTTGGAGCCTATCTAAGGATAACTTAAAATTCTCCTCTATTACCTACAGTTACCAAGAGAGCTAAGGTAATTTAACTAGCTACTAAGGAAGTAAGACGCCTACACGCAGAGCGCCAAGTTAAGGATGCACTTGTAATGAGAAATGGCCTAAGTACTATAACAACTCTTAACTTACCTATCTAGTTAAATGTACGAGTTTGGCGTAAGAAAGACGGATGGAATAGTCCATTTAAGTTACTCTCTACTAATAGAGAGACATGCGTGCTATAAATACTATATAGCCCTATATTATTTCGCTCAATGGTGGTTAAACCTTACTATTTAGACGATTTAGATGACCTCCCTCCTTAAGAGGAGGATAACCCTAAACAAGACGAACCATCTAAGGAGATTTAACTAGCTGTATAACGAGGTTAAGGATAACCTAAGGGATCTCGTAATAAGGTTCACTTTGTTAAGAATAATAACTTTAACTAGGATCTTAATAATTAATTCCTTATTAACCCTTTAATGGCATTTATAACTAGTAAGGAAGAAGCTGATAAGGAACTGTCTTTAAAGCTACGTAAGGAAGGCTTAATTACTACTCCTAGTGCACTATTTAAGGCATCTTAGAAGTAGGAGATTGACGGCCTTATTAGCAGAGGAGTCTTTAAGTTTAAGCTGTATAACTTTGCCAAATACGGGAACTAACATATCTTTAATTTAAGAATTGTTGATAAGGTAAAGGGTAAGGCTATTAATGCCCCTTATAAGAAATCTAGGCTTATTATCTAAGCCTATAATAATAATGGTAAGGAGGTAATTCTTATACAGTCTCTAATAATTTAACGTGCCAGTTAACAAGTAATCGTTGCCCTAGCCCTAGCGTTGCTATAGCTCCCTGGTAAGGAAATAAGCTTATAGCTCTAAGATATTACTTAGGCGTATACTTAGTTAATAATGTATCTTTAGTAACTGATCTTAGCTTATCTTCCAAAGTAAATTTAACACCAGTACCCTAAAGGCACGATTATGGTAGTACTTAAACCACTTTATGGGATTGCTGAGGCTGGTACTTACTGGTGGGCTATATATAGCAAGCACTATAAAGAGAAGCTATTTATAACTACGTCTACTTACGACCCCTGCCTCCTAATTACCACTTTAAAGGAGATATTTAGAGTTGTGGGAATGCAGATAGACGACACTATTATCTTAACAAATAAAAAGTTCTTAGCTCTTAAGGAAGACAAGTTATAATAATAATTCATTACTTAACGTCCGATTCGGATCCCTATTGGGCCCACGCGGACTACTCCTTATTTACATATAGGGAGAAAACTCTATTTAAGAAAATAAGAAAACCCCGTAATCCATCTCCCCGCCTTTTAGGACTCGCCTACTTAGCGCCTGCAAGGCGCCTGCGAGTCGCCTATGGTGCTCTACTACCTTACTTTTTAACCTCCTTGGGAACTACTGCTACCGTAACAAGTCTACGGACGCGCTAGTATCACAAACTTTCACTCTACTACTGTAGAGTCATTAAGGGGCGCCTATTACTCGCCCCTTTGCCTTCTATTGCTATTTCCCTTGCCATCCGGAACTGGTCTAGCACTTTTTGGCTAATAAGCCACTAGGTAACCACCTTAAGACCTTTTTATATTAAGAGCAGTGTATTATAGTTCTCTATGCCAGCTGCTAAGAGCATTGCTTCTTAGTTAGTGCGTAAGGGGCATAACAGTATTACGTATTTTAGTGTCTATCTTAGCCAGCCATATTTGTATCTTAGGCTGCCTACTAGGACACCCACCTAGTAGAGCTAGTCTTTTAGTCCTATTATTCCTGTTCTTAAGAGTGTTGCTATTATATTTTCTGCCTTTATTAGGCCTTCTTAGAGCCCTTAAGTGTTTACCCCCTATAGCGTTAACCATGCTACGACTTGGGTTTCTCTTGCCTAAGACAGCCTCTATACCTTTAACTCCTATACACCTCTCCAGCGTTGGTCCAACCAGTATTATATTGCGGTAGATGGTTTCCCGGCGTTCTTTTATACTCTACTTTAGCTCCTTTCTCTCTCTTGCTATTGTCTTTACTAGCCTCTTATGCGTCTTCCTTTCTCCTCTATATAGGCCTAGGCCCTAAAGCAGCACTATTCTTCTTCTGCTTTCTTCACCTATTTCTCTAATATATCTTCCCTGCTTTGGGGTTATTGGTTTGTTCTTCTATAGGGCACCCTAGGGTCCCTCTATAGTTTATTTAAGCGTGTCTTAATATACTTTATAATATTAGAGTTGCGTTTATTTTACGCCCTTTGCATTACAGCGGCTTCAATATATAGTTATAGGGGGGGAATATTGGCTTCCTTCTCAAGTAGTGTTATAGCCGTTCGCTTATACCTACCTATTATACTCTAGAGGCAGGCTGTTTGGACCTTTTAGAGTAGTTTAAGGAGCGATTTAGGGGGGCCTTTCTTAGTTTTACCAATGGCCCAAATACTGGACCTATACGTTATAGTTGGCCAAACAACTGCTATATATAGTAGGCGTAACCTCTAGAAGTATGGACCCTATATAGAGTTAATAATCCTAGATAACGCAATATACTATGCTTAGCCCTTACGGGCCGCTTGCGCCACATATATGCTCTACTAAAGCTTACTATCTACCCACACTCCTAATACCCTTAGGCCCTAAACTGGTTAACCCCTAAAGCCTTAGATATAAATTATATGCTAAAGATCTATAGATTGGTTACGTTTTCTTATAAAATAGATTAGCTAGTATTTCTCTAGTAAGAATTAGACTCTATATTATCTTGCCCATTCTATATAGGTGTTATAGGCTTTTTCTAGTATTCTGCAATTCTTAGCGGCTATTAGCCCGTATATAATTAGGTTTATGTTATTAATAAAGCCTATCCCCTAGGTCGCCCCTTCCTTAAAGAAATTAAATAGGTTGCTTATAAAGAAAAAGAAGAGTATAGGCAAGAGGGGTGATCCTTATAGTATTCCTATTATAACTGTAATAGGGGGGCCCTAGTATCCGCTAAAGACTAATAATATTTCTTTTTAGCCTGTAAACCCTTAAATAAATTGTATAATCCATTCTAGGAAGCCCTTTGCCCTAAGGATATATAGGAGGTGCTTATAGGGTACGTTATTATAGGCACCACTAATATCTAGGCTAAGCATTAATACTACAAAGTCCCTTTATATCGCCCATATATATTTAATGGTGGTAGCGAGTAGCGTAAGTGCTAATAGTATTAAGCGGTTCTTTCTTGCCCCTATTTAACTTTATGGTAGTAGGGCGTATTCCTTAGCTATATCTGCTATATGGTCCGCTATTACCCTTTCTAAGACCTTACTAAGGGTATTTTCTAAGGCAATAGGGCGGTAGCTTCCTGGGATTAAGTAATCTACTTTACCTTCTTTTTATAGGATAACCGTTATTATAGATCTTCTAAGTTACGGGTAGTAGCCTATAGCAAAGCATACTTTAGCTACATCTGCAAGCTAAAATGCTATAAGTGGTCCATAGGTCTTTAAGGCCTTGTTTAGAATCCCATCTAGTCCTAGTACTATATTATTTAAAAGGCAGCTAATAGTTTTAGCTATTTCCTCTATTATTATATTACTATTAACCCGCAGGTAAGTTACTGGTGTTTTACCTATAATATCACTAAGGTCTGCTAGAGCCGGTTAGGGGAAGAACCTTTTTATAAGGATTTTTACCTTCTTATTATTATTATTAGTGGCCTATAATTCCCCTACTCTTTATAGGGGTGGTAGGTATAGGTCTTCTACTAGGCGCCCTGCCTTTTTCTTTACCCATTTCGCCATAGCCTAAAGGCCCTTATTATAGGGGAGGCTTGGGTTAGAAGTGTACTTATTTATAAACTGTCTCCAGTTATTCCTTACTTTTTTTTTTAAGGTATTCTTTAACTGGTTTCTTATATCTTTATATCGTCTCTTATCTTTAGAGTTATGGCTACTTATATATTTCCTTCTTACTTATTATTGGTTGGCAATAAGAACCGCGTATTATGCAGACTATACGTATCGCGCATAGGGGCCTAGTTTTAAGACTAGGCAGTGCTCTTCCAGCCCATTTTTAATTACTACCTGGATCCTTTTTAGTCTTTAGTTAATTTCCTTAGGGGTAGCTAATAAGCCTTACTTATTTAGTATTAGGTGGATTTCTTCTAGGTCTTAAAGTTATTATTTAACTATATTAAGGAAACTGTTTGTCTTAAGCTTCCTTATTGTATATCTTTTATTATTTAGTTGCGCCTTAATATCCAGATCTAGTTATATTTAGATAGGGATATAGTCTAAGGCGAGTACCTATTCTTCTTTAGGGTTATACCTTTTAAGTCTCTAGTATAGGCCTTTGTCTATAAATATAAGGTTAATTATACTTCTAGCAGTGCCTTATTGCCATATAATTGCTCTTAGGGGTGTGGCTAACTTAAGGCCCTAGATGTCTATAGCTCTTAGTAGGCACTCTACCTATTAATTAGCAGCAACATGGATACCTCCCTACCACAGGTAGTAGAGGTTTATATCTCCTAATAAAATAGACTCTATGCCTTCAGTTTCCAGTAATCTTATTACCAATATAATGTTCTCTATTTATAGGACGCCTTCGACCCTAGGGTTATACACATTAATAATTTATACCGGTCCCCTATATATCTGGATTATTATAACTGTAATATCTAGGTTAATTGCCTGCTATAACTATAAGGACAGGCTAATAGCCTTACTAATTATAAAGCACACGCATATAGCTGCTTTTAGTTTATATAGGAGCTAGAATCCTTGGGGGCAGTATGTTAATTATATATAGGTATTATAATACGGCTCTTATATAGTAAGGATATAGTATTTCTCTAGGTCTAAACTATCTAGTAGGGGCCTTGTAAGACGGTGGTTTATATTGCCGCAGTTATACTATATAATAGATAGGTGGCGGACCCCTAGTAAGGGTCCTTCGTCTCTCCTTTATTCCTCACTTCTTCTATTTCTACTTTCTCTAGGATATTTAAAACTTCTATCTCTTGTGTCTATACCCTGGTTGCTACTTATTTTATATAGAGCTTTTTATTCCTATATCTTGTGTTCCTACTAGCGCTTTTATATCTAAATCTGTTATTATCTTTAGTTCTTCCCCTAATCTTACTAGTCGGCTATATGCCCTTTATAGGTTAGCTGCTAATATTATATTTGCCGCGTTAAGTCTAATTCTTAATTATCCTAGTCTTGAGCTTACTATAGATATCTATAGGGGTCTTTCTACAGGGCGTCCTCTCCCTTGTATCCGCTGTAACCCTTATATTCCCTATAACCCTTATATCCCTATTTAGTCTAGTAATATCGCGCGGCGCCGCTTCTGGCCTATTAAGGCTTGGGATGGCTGGCCTAGCCCCCCATTACTAAAGGTAGGAAACGCTGGGAAGGTACCTGCGTCCCCCTAGCTTATTGCCTATTGTTTTTATTTATATAACCTAGCGTGCAGTTATTCCCGCAGCTATTAAGCCCTTGCCTTCTATCTCCTGTATTTAATACAGTCTTCTCTCTCCCACGCCTTATATGTGCTTTAGTGGCAGTTTGCGCATTTTATTTGGTCTTGGTTTAAGCAGTGTCTTATATTATAGGGGCCTGCACAGTAGCCGCAGCACACCTGTGCTGTGTATGTGGTTTAGGTGTGTCCCTATTATATATAGCAATAGTATTATTCTAGGTATAGTCTATAGTTGTAGAGTCTTGTGTTATATATAAGGCTATTTATAATTATTACTTTTTAGATAAGGAGTTTTTGTATTCCTAGTGTATATATGCTGATAATAAGGGAGCTATGTGTTTGTCTAGCGTCTCCCTAGTAAGTCTCTAGCAACCCTTATATCCTCTTATTATTTTTGTTATATGCTTAGTTTATATTTTCCTATTAAAGCCATTGGATTTAGGTAATCTTAAGTTCTAGAATAAGGTATTCCGTTTATCTTACTATCTCTTATATAATTACTGTGTTGTCCGCCTAGCGTCCCTTTTCTACCCTAAGGCTTATAGGAACCGCTAGGACTTTAACTAGGTAATCCTTACGGAGTACTTTTATGCTAATGCGTTTACCTAGCCTATCCCCTACCCTTATAGCTCGTTTCTTTACCTATTAGTCCTTTAGGGTGACTCTAATGTCTCCGCTTCTAAGGTGCTAGACTGTGACAGCGTTATAGACCTCTTTATAAATCTCTATAAGGACTTCTGTTTCTGATTAACCCCTAAGCCCCTCTACTTTTTCCGTATTTGGTTATATTATAATTATATACCCAGTTATTATCTTAAGGGGGGTGGGTTCCCTATGCTATAGAAGCGCAGCTACGGCGGCCCAGGTGCGGTTCGCCAGTAAGGGGGGGTTTTATTTATTTTTAATTTTACTTAGCCATTAGAGAATTTAATTAAGGGTTTATTAGAGGGGCACCTAAGGTTTACTAAACTGGTAGAGCCATTCTGCTAGCTGCGTTAGTTTATTATAGCTAATAGTTACTCCCCTATAATTCTAGATACTAGACGCGTCCAATAGGCTTTATATTTTATTAGATGCTTTCTTAATAGAGATATTTCCGCTTTATAGTGTGGTATTCGCCCGTCTTTATTATGGAGGGCCATTGCTAGGCGTGGCTCTGGCGGTCGCGCGCGAGTGCGAACCACCGTCGTTCGACGTGTGCCTCCCCTGCGATGTATGCATCTCAGGGGGATTCTCTGAGTGATTTTTAGGGTTCTTTTGGTTGGTTTTGGTCTTTTTGGGCCGGGTGCAGCAAGAGCTCCTTCAAAAAAACGGGTTTTCCAGTTTTTGGAAGACAAGTTATAAAAAGCCAAGCTTATAGTAAAACTAAAGGAGAAATTAACACCTGAAAAGCCGTTGATCTTTAATGGATATGTTTTAACTTAAGAAGGTAATGTAATGGCATTACGCCAAAAGGAGCAAGGTAAGAAGATTGAACTAGTTAATGCTAGTTCTTTAACTTTCTAGTAAGGATATATTAAATAGCGCGCTTGTAGAGCCTATATTGCTTCTATTTGTTAACTAGAAGCTGCTTTTAACCTATTAGTTGCTGTATAATATTAAGAACTAAGTAAGGAGGACCTTATTGCTTTAAACAAGCGCCTTAAATGGCAAATGGATTACTTAGATTAAGGTCTAAAGTATATTTCTATTAACCTTAATATAGCTAAGCTCTTTATCTTTGTGGATAGATTATTTGCAAATAATAAAGATTTTAGCTCCTAGATTGGATATGAGATTATTATTGTAAATAAGACTATAGGATGTAATAAGTTTATTTTTAAAGGAAATATAATCTACTAAAGCTTAACTAAGAGTAAACGAGTTACTAGAAGCGTACTAGCCTCTAAAATCTACGGTATGGTTAGAGGAGTTAACATCTTATTTGTTATTAGTACTACTTTAAAGTTAATTACGGATTAACTTAATATCCCTGCTATCTCTACAGTTGTCTATATAGACTTATACTCCCTTTATAAGTGCTTAGTTAAGCTTGGCACGACCAAGGAGAAACGCCTAATAATCGATATTATGGCTATTTAACAGTCTTATAAACGCAGAGAACTGTTTAAGATTTGATGGATTAATGGGCAGGATAACCCTGCTAATGCTATAACGAAGCCGAACCCCAACAAGGCTCTTAAAGTCTTTATTGACACAAATGCCCTTTAAGTATAAGTGGAGGGATAGGTGAAGAGAGAGTGATATAGGGGAAGCGGTTAGACTGGTATAGTTAGGTAGGCAACCCCTAAAAAGAAGAATTGCCAGTGTCGGGACTATGATATGTGTGGTCACGTGGTTATGTGTCCCGCTAGCACTAGTGTGTAAGGAGAGCTTACCTCTCCTTAAGCGTCTGTGTTGTCTTACGAAAAGAAAAGAATATAACATTATACTATCTACAAACTGTAGCTACGTGATATTACCTTTATAATACCAACAAACTTAATTAATAATATATAATAGAAAATATAATTTAAATAATTTAAAGTTCTCATTAAGTAGAAAGGATATAAAATATAAACCTAGGAAACCTATAAATAGATTAAGGCCAACGCGCCTTCTCTAGTAAAAGAATTCTATAAAGACTATCCTTTATGGCCTACTTTAGCTAGATGGACGTGATATAAAGGCAAATAATTGCCACCTAATATAAATATACAAAATATAATAGCAGGAAACTTAAAATTAAAAAGAACTTAAAATATATTATAATGTTTATAATATAGTTATATAATACGCAAGATATTAAGGAACTTTAACCAGCGGTTAAAGTTATCTAATTAGTTAGATTTGCCTTGCTAAGACCTACTATAAAGATATTGGTTCTGCTTACCGCCTTAACTAAGCTAATAGTGATTTTTTATCCCGGGAATGGAAAATCCTAATTAGTCTATTTAATAATTAGAACTGGCAAAACTCTATACTATTACCCGATGTAAATATATAAGACGCGATAAGTTATAAGTCTTGACTAAATTGAATTGTTTTGGACCTTTGGCTAAAGGGGGGGGTACTATAATGGGACTAGCCCAGTTACAGTAGGAATGTCTCGGTGAAACACTTGATAGATAACCGTCTGCAACTGTCTGCAACTGTCTGCGACTGTCTACAACTGTCTGTAATTGTCCGCCACTTTCCACCGTTTTCCACCAGCGCCGTGACACCGAAGTCCGTCGAAGACCGTATGCGCACGTGCGTACGCATCGACCACCAAAACCCCTGACTGTTTAATTATACGGTTCTCTCGTTATTCCTTTCTCTTCCTTACGCAACGTCTTGTTCTCTGCAAGAGCTATATACCCTCAGATTTAGATAGAATTTATATTGTTCCTTCGAATCTTCTTTGAAGCCTCTTCGCGCCCTTACAGTAACTATAGATATGCGAGAGTCTTTAAGCTCTTAGTGTATTTAGGTGTTGGGGCTTGTCTAGCCGTCTTGCCTAGAGGTTTATATTGTCGCAATCTCTTACTATTGGAGGGACCTTCCTGCCTTAGCGCGATGGCTTTCCATAAGGTATTTATGGAGTTTTTATTTAGGTCGTTGCGAGATTTTAAGGGAGGACGGTAGATGTAAATAAAAGATGTAAATAAATAATTTAGTCCTTAAAGCCAGCTGCCCTTCTAAATGGAGTAGGAAGGATTTAAATGTGAGGGGACTTTGTAGACAGGGGGCTATAAGGACACGATTGTGGAACAGGATAGATTGGTAAGAGAGACGAATCCTTAAGGAGGTAAGGCCTCTGGGATCGTGGAGACTATATACTACGGGCATGTGCCGGAGGCACGTGACCGGCGACCAACCGAGGGGCGTCCGGAGGTTTTCCTGAGGGCAACCCGAGGTGACCGCAATAATATCCCTTACAGTTAGGGTGGCCACATGAATAATAACTCGCGAAACGCAGTTTAACCATTGCAGATTATATAATTATAAATAATTGTCCTTATCTCTTGCAACGTCAAAATGGGTCGTCAGGTTATCGATAAGAACCAACCAATTAGATTAGCTGGATTCGGTGCCCTTACTCAGAAATTTGTTGGTGTTCCCGCACGGACCACACCCTGACGTTGCAAGGGATAATTCGCATACATCATCTCAGCCTGTCAGCGCTAGCAAAGCAAAGATGGTTTGATTACCTGTCTCCTGCAGTCAACATCTTCAATAATCATAGAGACAGACATAAAATTCGAAGGGAGCTAAATGAACCTTCGGTTTCTTATGTACGCAAAGAAAACAAATCAAAGTCTGCTATTTGCACGCACTGTGTACCGTGTATTAACACATACGAGAAGTTAGGCGGTGTTTGTGTGGAATCATCCAGCCCGATTTGGAAGCGCCCTGAAGTCTGTGCACGGGAAGATGATATACGCGAAGTTAAGTCGCGGTCTCACGACTCTATTTCTCGCTTTTATTTTTATTTTCCAAAATTTAGATTCAAATTTCTATTTAATATCTTCTCAACATTAACCTCGAATTTTTCGCAAACAACATTAATACAATCGAGCGCTTAGTTACTCACTGAAATATAGATGGCTTTAGTCCATCCACCTCCGGCTTTTGAGTCCCTAGAGCACAGCTCACATCTTCAGCGAGACAATCTACCAGAGGACGTTCATACATGTCTTCATGAGACAGCATGTAGTACAGTCTCGTCCGTCAAAGCCAAGATTGCATCCGCCGCATCACGAAACTCTGAACTTCTGGTAACACTCGAATCCACAAGCGAAGCACCAGCTGCTTTGGGACACATCAGCACTCACATCACCATCCTCCAAAATGAGGTTTCAAAGCAGGACCAGGCCCTGCAAGAAATTATGGAGAGAGTGGCCTTGAAGTTCAAGCAACACAAGAAATACAGGGACTCGGTTACAAAGCGGTTTACTTATCGTTTGACCAACATGAAGGCGAAGTTTGACGCCAAAGCCATGAAGGAAGAGCAGGAATATAACGGGGTGCTTGAAGCGCAGCACAAGGCTGAAGAGCGGAAAAATCTCTTACAGGATAAAGTCCACGAAGCGGTCAAAGAACGAAGCGGGCTCGAGGCAGCCGCAAAGACGCACGAAGAGACCCACAAGCAAATTGACTCTCTCTACGAGTCTATTTTCGCTGGACCTACTCCGGGCTTTCAGACCGAGGATGATCGGGAGCAGAACTACTACAGCGCCCTGCGAGAACACGAAGTGGTCAAAACAGCAGTCGCTTCAAAGAAGCGTGCAGTGCAACATCTGAATCGAGCCTCGTCCACGCTGAAGCAGGCCCAAAGTCGGAACCGGAGAGCCCAGGAAGAAGCCAAGCATGGATTGGTCCTGGCTCTCAGCGGCGCATTCTCGTTTCTCAAGGAAGCAGACCATTATGCAACGCTCACATTAGTCCATGCGGACCAGGCAATGGAGGGTCTGCAGCCTCTTGACTTCAATTCTGTTGAAGCGAAAACCCTCCTACAGAGCCGAATCAAAGCCGCCTCGATAGAGCGTGAGTCGGTTTCCTCCAAACAGGCCATGCTAGAGCGCAGTGCGGAAGCTGAGCAGAAATTTTCTGAAGCGGAGGAGGCGTTGGATACGTTGGTCAACGCAGCAAAGCAGAAGGAGAGAGCCGCACGGGAAGAGGTAAGAGGTACGGCAAGAACGCTTGAGGATGCGAGACAAGCGTTGCAGCAGATCAGACAAGCAGCTTTCGAGCAGGTGGTTGGATTTGGTGCAGCTCCGCCGGCTTATCACGAGTGCTGCGATCGAGCAAAGGCATTCGAGGAGGTGTCTAATGAGGAGATAGTTGACAATGAGGGTGGCGATATGCAAGCAAACGTTGAAGGCGAACAGGACGATGAAGTTTATCAGGATCGGAGTGTCAGGAACGATCTAGACTTGTCACAATCACCAACTCAAACCGAACCCGGGCAAGAGCAAGTAATATGAGGAAGGCATCCAGCTTTCATGACTGCAGTGGACCTTGCATATATACCCTGTCTTCGCAAATCCTCCCCGACGACTTAAATATTGAAAGAGCGGAATCCTTAATATAGTGAATACAATTGGCCAAAACTCTCAGCCCAAACCGTTGCAGGTGGAGTAACAATTGAAACGAGGACGGAAAGAGCAAAGCAGAGAAGCGAGGTTGAAGGGTAAACTACTGGGACCAGATAGCACTGCATTTTCATCGAGCTTCTGCTAGGTGAAGTCCGATCCGATAGTCGTAGACTGGTTGCAGTGGCTTTAATGGGCGGGGAGATTGTCGGCTTCTGAATGCCGAGTCGAACCAATTTTCAGATGCGGGAATACATAGCTCTTGAAAGTTACCATGGCTGATTCTAGTGTATCTACTTTTCAACTATATGCGCCTTGATCTATTCATATCTAGGGATAAAATCTTCTCTTCTCTTACTTTCCCTGGCAAAAGTGGGTATAGCTAAAATATTCTAGGAAACGCAAATATCATTATCGTAGAGGATGGAATCTTTGCTCTAAATCTGCCTCACGAACATAATCCAAAGCCCATGAAATGGTATCGGATAGTCATCGCTTTACTTGTCCTTCCTTGGTGACCTGGAGCTAAGAAATGGCGGTCTCGGCATCTGGGTGGCGAAACTCTCGTGTTTCAGTCTTTCGTCATTCACACATGACCCTTCACATTTCCTGATTTTCAAGAACGAAGAGCCCACCTTCCAACGACCTTCCAACGACCTTCCAATGACCTTCCAATGACCTTCCAATGACCTTCCAATGACCTTCCAATGACCTTCCAATGACCTTCCAGTAACCTTCTAATGACCTTCCAATAACCCTCCAACGGCTTTCCAATGAACCGCCCTCTCTCTGAGTGATCCTCTACTTCGGTTCCGTTTCTTCAATCTCGGATAGCTGCCATCAGAAGTCTGCTATACGAACCACAAGATACCGGAGCTCCAAGTAAGACTGCGTATACCCTCGGCTGGGGTGCCGCCTCCAAGTTCCAGATTCTAGTTACCATGAGCTAGCTTTCGACTGTTATGTTTCTCGAGAATCTTAAGCTCCGATCGATTCTCTGAATCACCGTCTCGGATAATCGGGAGTTATCTATTTCCACGCTTCAAGATCTAGCTCAAATCAGCTATGAAGCTCACGTATTAGTTTTACTAAATCTACTTCTTGTTTTCCGGACAACGCACGAACACAAGTACGCCTTTTTTTTATATTTCAGCAAAGTACTTTCAGTCTTTACGGCCTTATAAGCTCATGTTCTTTCAATATCAAAAGCGGCTAGTATAAAAGAAAAACCTTAGAACTACTGAACGCTAATACGAAATGTCATTCAAGCGCCACTCGGTAGTATTTGGCAGCAGAACAACAGCGGAAGCGGTGATAAACTGCTGCAAAATTCCAAGCACTACGAAGTAACCCAACCCACCCTCCGAACCCAAATCCCACTCAACGCGCCAACCACCCAGTCAACGGAAAACATTCAAATCGTAGCCATGCCGAGAATATGGCCATAAATGCACTTTGGATCAGAACAGTTACCACCCTTCCGGTCCTTAAAGCAACGGCCCTGGCGAGCCAGAGACCACAAGGCGTCAAACTCCGCATCCGTCAGCAGATGGTGAACATGGTTGCGAGCGCAACCCACACACTCTCCACGCAAGAAAAGCCAGTGGCACAAATTGGCCTTTTTCAATCTTTCGACTAGCGCTTTGTCAACAAGCAATGGTCGATCATAACGCAAGCCAGCACCGTTCACCACCACTGGCCCTAGTCTATCCCACTGGACAGCGTTATTCACATAAAAGCGAGTTGGTGTCGACGGCGATGATGGTGGCGAACTCGAGGTTCCGTTTGGTGGGGAATGCCTCCCCTGACAAGTGAACACCGTTTGGAACCGTGTGATTCTCTTAAACCCCAATGCCTTTATTGGGGGTGGGAATGGGCTTCCCTCAAGCAGAGTAATCCTCTCGGAAGCCGAATTATCTGCGACAAACTGCCCTAAGAAAGGAGCGTAACCGGAGTCGTGGCAGCAGCCAAGCACTATGTGCTTGCACTGCGAACTATCAACATAAAACTTCATACACTCTGGAAGGCAGTCAGCTGGCGTATCACACAAAGCCAACTCAAGAACTCTTACCGCGTATCTTATGATCGGCACGCTCTTTGCCCACTCCAACATCTACAAAGTCGAAAAAGGCCAAGCGACTGCTAAAGCCTGTAACAAAGGCTCTCAACTGGCCCGCGTCTTTCAGTCTGCCATCTCTTACAAGTGCAAGCGCAAGACCCTCCAGGTTAGCGAATGCTTTCACCAGGATATCCAGCTTTTCCGAGTCATTCATGATGCCTCGCAGATACTCCCGTGCTCTGGCCAATAACTCGTCGGCCGCATGCTCCCCGCCTTTCATTGCTTTGGTGATAAATCTATCTTGAAACTTGACGACTCTATATGTTAATGGCAACCCCTCGCATGTATGTGGCGGTTACTTACGATATAACCATCTGCGTCTGCATCGATTAACACCACCGCAAATGGTCGTCGTCCCTACCACTGGTTAGCGGAATCTTTACAAACTTAGTGAAGTTTATTATCACCGATGTACTCTCCCTCTCCTTCATTTCAAACACATCCTGCTGGAGTCGTCTTCTCGCGTCTCGTTCATTCTGCAGATCCAACTCTGTTTGCTGTAACTTAGCTTCAGCCTTTTCCAATCGATGCAGAAGCTCCTGCCAAAGCCGACGTTTAGCGTATCGCGTATTTACGGACAGAGACAGTAGAAACCCTTTACTCACCTCCATCAAATCCGTTCTCTTTGTTTCAATGGCCCGGAGGTCAATAAGACGAGTCCGGAACGTCTCTGCGTTTGCTTCCATCGCAAGCCATCTGCAACGGTGCAGAAGCCTCTTCTCAACAGAGTGTCACTTATAGCCTAAAACTTCACTTTGTCGATGCAGCAGCAAATTTGTTCTCCAAGAAAAGCAAATGATCATAGAAGGTGGTGTTTCTCGAAAACTGATCTTGAGCCAGATCCGCAGAACTGTGTGCTGATGTGGCAGACCTTGCTGCAAGTCTGTGCCACATGCATGATTACAGAATTTTACGTTTTTTCACTGGATGCTCCGAATTCGTCGAGCTGCCCGCTTACATGATAACGCATGAGATGAATGGCAGTAATACTCAACAGTCCTACTTTCAAAAAAAATTCAGAGAATTTTTTTCAGGAGAAAGTTATGGTTAAAAGTTCATGGTGCGGGGAGTTTCTTATAATATAAGTGTTTCAAAATCACGATTACGTGCAGCTTGAACGTAAGAGAAATGCTTTGTGTGCGCTCATGCCGCTTTCGGTAAGCCCGAATTTGGAAATCCCTTTGCCTCAAGTACTTAGATAATTTCATCTTCAGGCCTGCCATAATCTTCACATGTTTCCTGTAACATATTTCTAAGCTTTAAAAATCATTAATCTATTCGAAATGGACACAGGTTTCGATATGCGCTCTCCAGCAAACAGCGTTTCTCCACGTATGCTAACTGCATAACCAATCGTGGGCTGTGACGTTTTCTACGCTATTGTCCTCACAGCTCACACAGTGCACTTCCAGTACCTTAACAGGCCGAAAACAAGGGCTCATAGCTCGAATTAATAGTCATGTTACTTTATAAAACATACGTGGTCAAATACATGGCTTTATGCACCAGCTACTTTCTTTGTATTAATAGAGAAAGCGTTTTAATTCAATGGCATGCAAACGCTAGTAAAGAAATCTAGCCTTTAGTATTTGAGGTTAAGAGTTAGGATTCAAAAAGTAGATTGCAGAAAATTCGGAAACCCAACTCACCAAATCAAGATTGGCATCAGTCAAGAAGATTGGTCTCGCAAGATTTTCCATTCTTATTATTTAAATCCCGCTACTTAATGCTAGCGGTAGCTTGGCTACCTCCTTATCTATTTGATCTTAAGCACTCACAATTATCGAATGTGAAAGCAGACCACATGATCCCTGGAACTCGGTACATAGAGAATAAAACATTATACAAAGGTTAAAATGAAAAAAGAGTGTAGAAATAAAGCAAATTTTAGAAGCCGTGATGTATAGGCGTGAAATTGTCTTCCAATAATTCTCGTGGGAAACTCCTTTCTACCATCCAGCCTTCTCATACCGCTCTATTCCTGACCAAATCAGACGCCGCATCGATTATCAGTCACTGAAAGCCTCTTTTGTCTCGAACACCCTCACCATTGGTTCACCAAGGGTGTAATTTCCTCTACAGAGGTATTGCCTAGTGCTTTCTGGAGTTTCTTGAAAGCTGACCGTGATTTTAGGCTGTTTAGCATCGACCCTCGGGCTTGATTGCGAAATCGACACGAAAACAAAGGTAGATAGCCAAAATATAACCCTTTCAAGAATGATGAAAGGCATCGGGAAGATCTTCTATTAGAAGCAGACTGCAAGCTTTCATGGTTGGAGTACGGTGAATGGAGCTTGTCAATAAGAACGTCGTTCTAGACAGTTGATCCATACAAATCCTCAGGTAACGGCAAAAATCTACATTTTTGGAGCGTGGTCTGATCCCACATGGGTAGGCCCCACTCGATGAAGTGCGACCACCCATGCGGCAGAAATGGACGCATCACGTTTCCAATGCAGCAATGAGCATTGTTGCAAAATAGCGACGAGCCCAACGGGCAGTTTTCCGACTGGAAATAATTCTTCTCAGGTGTCAAGGCTTCCACGTGGTTATGAAACGCAGATGAGAAGGCCCTACGGTCAGGATTGCTAGTCATGGTTATCTTGCTTAGAATTGACCACGCGCTATTGAGTTCCTCAATCTCCCAAGAGCAAAGGCGGGAAAAGAAAGCACGTGTGACGCTGGATGATTCGTAAGACGTATTATCTGGAAACTCTCGCTTCATGGTGAAGAAAAGCAGGCTGAAGAGATTCAAGCGAAGAAATGCTCGGTAGATGCGATGACATTCCGTAAAAGACAGTTGAGAGGCTATCGTGGAAACATAGAAACTCTGGCCTTTGATCTCGCAGATTAATCCGAGACTATGGCTAACAAGCTCTCGTGAGTGCTGTCCAGTTTCACGGGCGAGCTGTAAAAGAAGCTGAAGTGTATATAGAGGGCGGGTGATGTCGACGACGATTCGCGCAGTGGTCTCGGCATCAACATAGCGTTTGTAAATCTCCGAGAGATTCGGGGTTGGATCAGCCTGCTTTTGGATGATAGATAAATTCGCCTGGATGAGTTGGCTCAGCTGACGTGGCCATTGTCGGAGAAGCCCTTTGAGGATCACGTTAGGGTTACGGGTATAAACTGCTTTAGCCTGGGTAGAAGCTTGGAGGAAGGTATTTAGGGAGTATATATCCAGGAAAGCAATAACACATAACTGTATATCCAACGGTAGGTCGAAGAAGTTGAATATTGCTTTGGTGTACTCTGGTAGGGATGGGACTCCCTGAAACCACCAAGTGTCCATCGTTGGGTCTGAGGGCTTGAGTGGAGAGAGGAGTAGAAGACAGAGAGAGAAGGGGGACTGAAAAATATAAATAGACTTAAAAAGTTCCCCATTTAGCATAAACTTTAGTACCGAGAGTTGCCTAGAGCTAGAGGGAACAGTCTGGCAGAGCGCAAAACACTAATATCTAGCACACTAACGTCGGCGTCGATTGCCCCTCTATCATGTCACATATCGTCTCTATTTCCATAGAAAAATCGCTTTTAGCTCAAACTTCCATCTCTACCATTTCCGAAACCATGCCCGTTCAAAAATCCATATCCCTAAAGCTCCTCCAAGCACAACCGAAGCCACCAATTCGCCTGTACTCAAACCATAACCTCTGGTGTCAGTTTGGTACCACGCCCTTGCTCTTCCCCGTCGGGATCTGGAAACAGACCACGGGCTTCCCATGCTTGAATGGCTTGTCAACCCTGAAGTATCCCTTGCGATCAAATTGAATGATATCGTCCTCTTTCAGCTCCGCTACATTACAATCCGCGAGTGCGTGAGTACGGAACTCAGTCTGTGGAGTTAGGAAATCCTCAAGCTTATCATCGCCCTCGAGCTTATCCTTAGTAATCAGGAAATCAAAGTCGACCAGATCAACCGGGGTCAAGTTCTGATCGGTTGAGAGCCATGTGACTTTCTTCGAAGTCTTTTTAACGTCACCTTGAAGGTGTAGCTCAAGTTCGACGCCTGTGACGGTTTTAAGGCCGGCAGGAGAGGGCAGAGGATTGATGGAGTTAGAGACGCTACGCACGATGGCATTGCCCCAGTTCATGAGAGTAATCTCCTCGTCTTGGGCAAAAGAGGCGGCGTCGGCTTGCTCGAGGAGGATCGAAGAGCTGTATACCACCTTCTTGGTCCCAAGTGCCTTATTTTTCGCGTGTTTATCCTTCTCTTCAGCGTAAGGTGCTGCCCTAGCTCCGGTAACAGTGACCGGCACCTTAGCGTCGGAAGCGATGGCGGTGAATCGAGCCGCGATAGGGTCAATATGTTTCTTGTTAGTTGCCCAGAAGGTTGTCCAGTCCAGGTTCACAATATTCTTTGACGGCCCCTGCTTGAGAATAAACTCTTGCAGTGCTGGAATAGTCATGCCTCGTCTCCGAATACCACGCACGGTGGGCATTCGAGGATCGTCCCAGCCCCAGACGACGCCCGTGTCGACGATACGAGTAAGCTTCCGCTTAGAAAGCAGGGTCCTGACAAAGTTCATGCGCGCAAAGTCCCAGTTGTGAACATGGCGTAGGCGCAGGGCTTTCAACATCCACTGGTACTGTGCATCGCGGTCCTTGTACTCAGTAGTGCGAAGGGCGTGTGTGACACCTTCGAGGGAGTCAATGATAGGACAGCAGAAATCGTACGTTGGATAGATCGTCCATGTTGAGCCGGTACGGTGGTGTTCCTCTGGACTGCAACGGTAGATGACAGGATCGCGCATTGCCTTGTTGGGGTTGTCTACCGAAATCTTTGCACGAATGCACCAGCGGATCCCCTCATCGGTGCCCTTCCTCATCTCCTCGAAGCGGGCAAGGTTTTCTTCGACACTAGAATCACGTCGCTCGCTCGCTATGCCGTTCATTCGCTCATCTCGCATTTTCTCTTGCAGTGTATCATCGGCATATGCGGTGCCCTCTTTCAGCATCTGTACACAGTACTCATATAGCTCCTGGAAATAATCACTAGTGTGTGATACTTTGTCCGCCTTAATTCCCATAAGCGCAAGATCCTCAACTATGGAATCCTGGAACTCTTGCTTCTCCTTGAGAGGATTTGTATCATCGAAACGGAGGAGTAGTGTGCCTTTGTATTTTTTGTGCGCGAAGTAGTCATTTAGAAGGGCGGCCTTGGCATGGCCAATATGTAGGTAGCCTCTGTAATACAGTTAGTATCTAAGGTGCACTGTAATAAGGCAGGAGTAGGGAAAATCTCACGATGGCTCTGGTGGGAATCGTGTGACAACGCCACCTTGGACGTCCTGGAGTCCAATATCGTAGTTTGCCCCATCTCCCATCTCCTCCTTCTCTCCTCTAGCTTTTGCAACCTTTTCTGGTCGTGTAGGAAGCACAGCTGACTCCGGATACGCTTCCTTGATGTATTTGAACCATCTTAACAAGTTGGCCATGAGGCCCTGCTTGATGTAGGCATGCGCTACCCGATTCTCTCGTAAAGTCCGCCATACTGTCGTGTCAGCATCGGTCAAGCTGTACCCGACAATGTGTGACCGGAGGGTAAGGTGTGCGTCGAGCTCGGCGAGGGGGCCCTCAATGGCTTTCAGATTGAGAGCCGTCATGGAGGATACACGGTCCTGCCACTCTTTGATATGGGCGTCCATGATGAAGGATATCCGAAGCGTTTAGGATAGGGGGTAGGACTATTGTGTGTATTTATGTGTGATATGTGAGGAAAACTCTCACTTTTAGCTGGGTTACGACTGTTTAGTGGATAGATGGTGGGGGGCTGGTGGGGTGCTTGGGATAGGTCATGCCGAAAAATTAGATGAGTCAGCATTTGTTACTCAGGCATCTTTTCTTGAGTCAGGAGTCGGGAAGCCGGGGACTTCTGGAGTTGCTTAATATGAGGCCTTTACTACCTCAATACAATTCAAAGATGCTACAAACATACATATAAAAGAAAGAAAATTCCCAAAAGTTTCCTTCAAAATTCATACACCAAAAGCCATCCCACAGACGTAACCACACCCTGTCCTGATATTCCCATTTGAACTCGCTGAAAAAGTATAAGCCGTCAAATGGCTACAAAGTAGGAAGAATTGGTGCTGCTTAGTTTGACAGCAACCCACCAGCTCACCTGGAACTCCTTCATCTCCTCCCAGATACAAAATTATAAAACACAATTGAAACCCATAAAAGCCTGAACTCCCTATTCCTATGTAACCGTACTTTGAAAAAAAAAACTCTTAACTTGTATGGGCTTCTACAAATAAGCCATCCAAAGCGGATCTGTTTGGCAAAGCTTCACCGGATTAACAGCGATAGCCACCAGATCCACAACCGTTTGATTTGCGGGAAGGTTGTGAACAGACGGCAAGCTCCCTAAGCTTGTCGCACGCTTCACTACAGCGTCTGAGTTCTGTTGCACTGCCTCACGTAGCGCTATCGCCCCTTCCGAAACAGGCCTATGCTGCTGTGTAAACCAGTGCGTCATCTCGTCGCGCATGAAGATGGAGAGCTGCATTTCGAGTTCGCCTTCGGGCTCGGTGAGGCAGCGGGCGATGGCCATGACGGCTGGTGCAAAAATGCCTTCAGTGGCTAAGGGACCCATAAGCGTTTGGAGGTTCGGTGTTAGCCGGAAGGGTACTGGTTCAGGGTTGTGCAGAATTGGCTTGCCAACTGCCATTGCGGGGATAAGCTCAGAACCCCAAACCCGACCGGTTGCACGCGAGATGGATATTTTGTGGGGATAGCGCGTGTTCATGTACAAAATATACGCCATGAAAGTAAGAGCGGCTAGTTGGTATGAGAAAGTGCGTCTGAAGGTCCAGAAGTCGGCGAAGGAAGGGTAGGTGGCGCGGAAGTAATCGAGGACGATGGTTGGCGGGACATATTTGTCCTGAATAGCGGCGAATGTTTCGAGGCGAATACTGTTGGCATGATCAATATTTTTCTGGATTGGGGTCAGCAACACGTGGTAGAAATGGGGAGTGAGAACATCTTGTACTGGTGCAAGAGCCCGTAGTTTTTCAATGCTAAACAACACTGGTTCATCCTTGTTCACGCCATTTCGCCTGCAATAATCTTCGAAAATTCCTTGCATATTTATGTAGGATGAGTCATCCTGGACCATGCGAACACTGGGAGTGATTGGAACCATCAAGGGAAGGTGAAATTGCAAATTCCGTCGTCGACTTTCTTTTCGTTTAGACAAGATGCCGTTGAAAATTCTAAAAAGCTGTAATATTCTTTCTTCGCGGCGCGAGTTCCTAGCCGCGGGATACTGGATCGCGAATTGGTGGACGCTAGCATCATGACCTCTGATCTTGAGCCGCCGATGACAGATGCCGATGCCGCGTACGAGGTCAACGTCAGGCAAGAAGCGCTCGATGCGGACAAAGTCTTGATTTTTATCGCGGTGCTGAAGATATTGCCCAGGGACTTCTACCTCGTCAAATTTCAGGAATCTAAATTCGCTCAGCTGGTGGGTATAGGACTCTAGCATAGCACGTTGATTTCGGCTAGCAACTGTTAGTTACCTATTTACTAAGTACCTAAAGGGTAACCTACGAATCTAATCTTTCCTCAAAACGATTCCTCCAAATGCGTAGTTTTTGAATATATTCATACATGGTAGGTTTTTTATTGACGACTACTAAATATTAGCGATGAAGAAAAATGAGGGGATCCTGTCTATCCCTACAGTCCATTTCGAAGGCTTTTCTAATATGAGGCGGTAGAACAGACTCGGCAAAACGTGTGATATTCGCTTCAGTTGAGGGAGGTAACCTAACTTCTTGCGCGTAGTATCCCGGTTGGCGGCCAACATAGGACAGGCCATCATTTAGTAGAGCAACGATAAGACGGTAAGCATCCTCATCTGGCGGACACTTGAAGTTCTTCTGGATCTGGTCAAGCATTGTTTCCATAGACAAAGCAAGTAGAGGAAATGCAGTTTTGAGAATGGCAGAAATTTCCTCGACATGATCCCAAGGTCTCTTTGGAGCAGCCGGGGGAGCAGCAGCCGTGCCGTTGGGAGTGGTTTGTTCCGCTGCTTCGACTTTAGGTGTACCGTTTGGCACATTCGTCGCGCCATTTGCAGCTGCGGGCTTGGAATCGCCATTTGCAGTTCCTGGCCTCGTGCCACTAGACGCCGACCCAAGTCTAGCATCTGGAGAGCCTTGCTTCACTTGAGGTGACCCTTGACCTTGCTTGGCGCGAGCAAGTTTCTCCTTAGCTTCCTTGGCTTCGGTCTGCTTCTTGATCTGAACCATATCCTCACGTGTAGTCCTTAGATGACAGTAGAGCGCCTGTGGATATGTCTTGGCTAGCTTTCCAAGGATCTGTCGAGCGACTGGAGCTTCTGGTCTCGATAAGCTACTCAACAACTGCGGTATATAAGTAATCCAGTACCACGCGGGCGTATCTGCCTTGAACTGTTCAAAAGTCTTCGCCAAGATATGTTCTGAATTGTCGAGGCTAAGAAGCCAAAGGATGCGACCGAGCAGTTTCCTTGACTTTGCATTCTTGAATTGACTAGCCGCTTCCAGATAGCAACTGATGGCAGCTGCGGCTTTCTCAAGATTAGTAGGATCTTCTTTAAAGAGCATATCGTTGTAGCGACCCCACTCCGCCCATGCCTTAGGTAGCTTAATGTCGAAGTACAACGCGCTTCCAAAGGCGTCATTTGCGTCGTTCTTCTGTCCCAACTTGGCGAGGAACATTCCTTTGAGAGTGTAAAACTCGGCCTTCTGTTGCGCACCAAAGTAATTGAGGTTGGTGTTGTTAATGACATCAAGACCGCTGTTTAGTTCGGTACGATTCTGGTAGTGGCACTTAGCTTGTTCTCGTAGCTTTAGGAACGCTTCTTGGATCTCGATGTTCGGGAGAGTGTATATACGACTGAGCTGAGCGATGCAGACATCTGGAAGGTTGTGCTTGCGAGCGACGTGTGCGAAGCGGTTGATAATCCAGGCTGTCTCATGATAACCTCTATATGCGAAGGAATTCCCACTCGCGTTGCCCTGCTGCGGTGGCAGAAGATGGAGATATACGCCATTAATGAGTTGGAAGATGTGTTGTCGCCAGGTGACAAGATCTTGCCATGCGTTGATGTCGTCCCAGAAGTTTGGCAGACGATCGCGCCAAGTGCTCAATAACAATTTCAGTTCTTGTGATTTCACGTCCAGGTTGGCCTGTGTAGTCTGTGCAAGACTGCCGCAGATGACACTCGCGTCATGCAATTCTACCAGCTGTTGAAAGTTCTGCAGGATCGGAATGTGGGCGTTAGTAATACGTTTCGGTAGCTGGTGCCATTTTCGGATGGACAATTGGATGGCTTCGTCGCAAATGCGACTGAAATCTTGAGGCGATTCGGTCTTTCCATGGAGTTTGAGTAAAGACATGAAAGCCTGAAAAAATGCACGTCGTGGAGTTGGAGCATCACTGACTGCTCTGATAATTGAATCCAACTGCTCGCGTGTGTCGTTGTTGTTCCACGCCTCAAAATTCCTCCATGTTGCTTCGAGATAGAGGTCATTAAAATTTTCATGCTTTGCGAAATCGCTCAGAACCTCCCATTGCTGCAACTTCTGTGCGCAGAATACCCAATGATCTTCCCAGAGCATGTATTCCCCTTGTGAGAATGGCAGAGCCCCAGTCCGGGCCTTAATCTGTGCACCCTCGTACATTTGTTGAGCTTTGTCCCAGATGCCACTTTGTTCGTAGGATAGTGCTGCATTAGTCTCAACATACTGACATCGTCTTCGCCAAGTGCCGTAGAAAAGATCATCTTCTTGCAAGCCAGCATAGATCTCAATGAGCGCATCAAGGTTACTCTCTCTAACAGTCGCAGTATCAATAATCGGGTTGATTGCAATCTCCTCCATGTAGCACGCCGCAGTGTACCAAGCGTTGTAGGTTCTAGCCAGATACTTCATGATATGCGGAGGGAACTTGACTCGAGGCCTTGCTCGTACGATAGCCTCTAGCATCGTTGCAACGCAGTTGGGCCGCTTATCGATTTGGCGAGTATGGAAATCTTTTGTGAGAAGAGATACCATGCCTCGTTCAAGATCATTCTGGTCATCTTTGTTGAGCGCAGACCAACATAATGGGAAGAAGGCGACCCAAATGTCATGAGCAAGGTTACTGTCTGTATGTTGAAGGTGACCAAGCGGCTCGAAGATATCCCGAATCTTGACATCGCCCAACTGGTTGCAGAATCGTTTGTGGTTGTTAATGAACGAGTCAAGTTCATCGTCAACCATTACATCAGAAATCCGTGAGTCCTTGGCGTAGGTGCCGAATATGACCGATGCTTGCATAACCTTGAAATCTTCCGGATGTAATTGAGCGGGAGCATTCATCTCGATAGAGCCGAAAAGAAGATGAATGACTTGGCTTAACCAGTAGCTGTCGGATAATGTATCCCAGTTCTGCGACGCAAGGACGTAGCTAAGACGGCTGCTGGCAGTTCTACTAAGGCTTTTATCGAAAATGGTCATGAATCGATTGCGCATCTCCACGTCCTGTGCCCTTGTCCCAATCAGAAACGCGTGTTCCATACGCACTGTTAGCTCCGATCGAGTAATCTTCGGGTCCTCGTAGATCCGGATGACCAAGTCAAGGAACCGAGTTAGAAGTGACGTATCCGGCCGATTCTCAAATAGAAGCATTTTCGTGAGAACTGCAGTCTTTTCCTTCAGGGTAGGTACTGGCTCAGTAGAATGCAAGATCCAATCCTCGACCAGATCAAGTACTTTCATACATACTGCATTGCTCTGTGATCTTTCTACCAGAGAGGCTAAGACACTGAGATACGGCCGACGATTATCTCCAAGTTCGTTCATCCGCGCCGCTAGTATATCGATGACTTTAAGAATCAGTCCAGTTTGGATTTCAACTTCATGTGCATCAGGTGGACTGTTAGGTACATCGGGACGCATCCCAGGAATCATTCCTGGTTGTCCAGGTATGCCGCTATAAGCTGCGAGGTGATCCTTCGCCATCTTGGTCTGGAAAGCCTTCATAATCTGTGGTATATGTTGATCTATTTCATCAGGACGCTGGCAAAGGGTCCACAGGATGTTGATAGCAGAGATATAGGAGCCATTCGAAAGCGCTTCCGTAGCTGCGGCTCCTAAGAAATTGACAAACTCCAAGGAAGGGGTGTCTTCGGTTGATCCCTCCTCATCGGTAACTGGCTCAGGCATGACATCCAAGATCCTCTTGAGTAACGGTTGTAAATTTGGCGAGCCATCTTCGTTCTCATCGGAAGCGTGTAGACAGCTCTGAACTTCCGCATTCTCAAAGCGGATTAGCTTCTCTAGAATTTTCTGGAGTTGAGACATGCGCTCTAAAATCCATTCGTCCGGTCTGACGTTGACGATGACTTTGACAATTTGTAAAGTATTGATCATCCTGGTATTGGATACCTCTGGCTTTTCTTCCGGCTTGATTTCGGCCAGGAGAATTTCTTCAATTTTCTTGGATAGCATGCCATCCAAATCCAAATCACTCCAAAGACGCGGCGAAAGAAGATCGTGGAGTAACTGTACAGCTTTCTTGCAGATTTCTGTAGATTGAGCTGGCGATGGATTCGTCGTCAGGTTATTATCCTTTACCTTTGCCGTTGCTACTGGATAGCGCTCTGGTAAATATGCAATGAATTGGATAAGGTATTTGATTAGCACCATCCGAATTGCGGGATTCGCAACAAACCCTTTTGGTAACTGACCAGGTGGAACTATCGTCCCATCTGCTCTCCGCTTAGCGACCTGTGGCGATTGCGACATTCTTTCAGGAGAAGCAGATGTTTCTTTAGCCGTCCGCTCTTCCCACTGTCGTAGGAGGCTGATTAAATTCAAAGCCATCTTTTTCGACTCGTTCGATGGGTTTGGAGGCTGAGCAATCTTTGAAAGAGAGGTAATGATAATTGAAGAGAGTGGCTCCCTTGCCTCATAGAAAAGGTCGGGGTGGCGGACAAGGAAGTTAAAGATACTCATCAACTGTTGCAGATTGGAGCTCTCTTCCGAAAGAATCTTCCGAGGAATACGCGCCCACGGTGGCATCTTAGCCTCCGCTCCACCCATACGCTTTTTGAGGACTGGTGCTAAAAGCTCAAGGGCTTGCATAACCAAGGATCGGCCTTCATTCTGGTGAGCTTTAAGTAACGCCGAGTACACTTGAGTTGCAATCTTCGAAGGAGTATCGTAAACTGCAATGAAAAACGCGATGAGTACGTAAGCCGCGTATTTGTTAATGATGTCTTCGAGCTTGATGTAATTCCAGGCAAACTTGATTACATCCTTTCGTGCTTCTTGGATGAGGTTGTGATGATACTTGATGAGGAGGGTGGTCAACTGCAAGAGTTCCATCCGCGAGTGATCAACACCTAGCTGAGCTGTTTCTTCGGAGGTATCACTCAGGGCCTGGGGCCTCCATAGACGGTTGTGGATGGCCTCAGTCATGCTCTTGTCCATGAGCTTGGTGCCTCGTGCTAGGCCGAACAAGCGATCCCAGTTGCGCATCACGTCCATTGCGAAGATTGGATTAACGATATATCGAAAGATGAAGGTTTTTGTCTTTTGCGAGGTGTTACGCGCAGTGTAAAGGTCAATGCACCGTGTGACGAGCGATTTCCAGTAATCGGTCGATTGGCTTGATATCATTTCCTGGTAAATGTAGTTAAAAAGCTGAGGTGATGCCTTCAGCTCTTCTGCAGTAACAGCATCGATGACATCGAAGAAAAAATCTAGGTTATTAGGCTCATGTATAAGATAGTTTGTGAAGACGTCCATAATTTGTTCGCTGGCTTGTTCGACAGCAAGACGAAGGTCTGACTCAATAACATTCTGTCTGAGTTTTGTTTCCAGAGACTTTGCAGCCTCGAACAGAGCCTTCCGCAAATATTCGTGTGAGACCAGCCACTTACCCGTTGCTGGATACTGGCACATGGTGGAGGCAACATGGATAGCGTTGATTTGTGCCTGGCAACGCTCTTTATCACTGGTATCCATCATGAAGGAGTTCAGAAAACCGGGAACATCATTCATGACAGTTTCTCGGAGAGGCCCACTGGATGGATGACCGAGTAATTGAGCAAAGAAGCGGCCTTGTGCATGATCTTTGATGGTAGGGGCAAAGAACTCCCAAGCTTCCTTGGGATAATGGTTGAGATACCGAATAAGAGGCTCTCTGAATGGACTGTAGTGGGTTCTTCGAAGAGCTGTTTCTAGTTCTATGACTTTTTTAACCAAAGGTTTCAGAAAAGTAATGGCTGCTGGTGGTAAGAGATGAAAGATATTGAAGATGGCTGTTACCACCTTCATTTTCGGATTTTGCTCTACAAGTGTGAAAGAGATTTTCTGTAGGCTAAGAGGATCTGCAATCGTTTTCAGATGGTCAAGTAATCGAGTACCAATTTCCACCTTGAAATAATTTGTGAGAAGCTTCAAAAGTCGAGCGAGGCCGTCAAGTCCTTCAACGGAAAGCTTTCGTGGATCTTGCAGGTTTACCAGGATTGGACGAAGACCACTTTGGAGAACATCTTTCGGTAGCTTGTTGGTCGTTGTAAGAACTCCTTGAAGACCAGCATTAGCAGCCTCAACTACCTCGGGTGATTTCGAGTAGAGGGCTTTGAAAAACACAGCAATGATCCGAAGGAAGCTCTGGTTTGGCGGCGAGGTGCAAAACTCTGGGAACGTTTGTGCAGTTGATAGAAGGCGAATACAAGCAACCCGTAAATTCACAATATGTTCCGCATTTCGCTGTTCTTGGGGCTTGGAGGCGAGCCCTTCATCTTCTGCGTCGGCGAGCGCCAAAGATTCCATAAGCAATCTAGTGAGTTGCTCATTGAACTCCAAGATACTGTGCTTTAACTTCAAGCAGAACGTAATTGCATCAATGTAAGCGATCTGGATGCTGAACGGCAATGCTCGGAGAGGCTTCGTCCATATAGGCATAACTAGTCTGTCTTTGACAGGCATGATGAGCTCATGGATTCCAAGGCCGACAACCTCAGCTAAGACACTGAAAGCCTTCTGTGTTGCTTGTCGCACGCTCTTGCTCATGTGAGATAAATCAACAACTAACTGGCCACATAGCTTGAAAAGAGCACTTTGAGGGTTTTTGATGTCTTCTTTAGAGACGGATCCGTTACACCTGCGAATCAAATTCTCCAAAAGATCTTGAGCCTGCACTCTAGTCCTCGCGGTAAGGTCCGACGGCATATCCTTCATGACGAATGTCAAGGCTCGTACAAAATCCAGCTGTCGGTCAATCATCCAGCTATTTCCAAGATCGAGCTTCTTCGTCAGGATCTCGATTCCTAGAGTGCCCCCGGATTTGACGAACCAGTCGTCGGCGTGGCAATTATGGCAGAAGGTTTTTGCTAGATGCGTGAAAAGCGCAAATTTATCGATCTTCTCCTGCGAGCCGAAAATGGCCTTCGCTGAGTGGCGAATCGTAATGACTGCCTCTTCAGCAGCTTCACGAACAGCAACGATGTCAGACGCTAAAGAGTCGCCAATTGCATCGGCAATTATCTGGCTATCTAAGTGGACCGATCCCTCTCCAGAATTGACATCGAATGGTTTTTTCAAATGTTTTAGCTGGGCAAGGGCCCTTCCGACCTCTAGAAGAGTGAAATGCTTGCAGATGTTGGCCACAAGCACCTCTGCCTCTGCCTTCAGCTCCGCTATGGATACAGCAAAGATGCATGCTTTTAGCAGCTTCTTGAGAGTCTCCTGCTCAACAGACTTCTTGACCATAGACTTCTCGCGTTCGGAAATGTTCATTAAATCTGCGCCAACGTCGTGTTTGGCAGAGTATAAGTCGTTCGCTTGAAGTCGCACTAGTTGCGCAAAGTCATCTGGGAGATTATCAAAGCCAATCATCAGCTTAGTATGAGCTGTAATTAACCTAAACGCTTGCTGTTTGTGAAAAGGATCAGACTTCTTAGCCGCGGGCAGTTTGGGTACTTCCATGAGCTTTGCGATAGCAAGTTCGATGCCTGTAGCGGCAGGGAATGCGCGGTCTTTGGTAGATCCAATCAGACGTATGTCGATACTGGCTTCATCGTCTGAGTACGGTTTAAAGTCTAGTTCAGGAGGACCGGTCAAGAATTTCCGGTTCCGTCCACCAAGCTTCCCGAGGATTCGCATTGTGGTGTGGGCATGGAAGTGGCTGTAAGGATTAGGCCTGAGATGCTCCCATAACGCAGCCATGAGTTCATCAATAACTGGTGCCATGATTGGATCTAGGTAATCCGCAGTTAGGTTGTCGACGCAAAGCTCTAGTGTCCGAAGACCTTGCCCAACAAGATCCGAGCCAGCACGAAGAGCGACCACAAGTGGCCTCATTAGGTAGCTAAGATGGGGAAGGAGGTTGCTCAGGCGGGCAGGGACCGTTAACGAAAGTTCCACAAACAAGTCTCGTTCCATGGGTTTCCGTGCTGCTACGAGGAGATTGTTCAATACATCTAGAAGCATCTCCAGCAGTGGTAAGATCTCTTTGTACAAGTGTTCGAATCGGCCACCGCCAATGCTCCTGAATAGCGATCTCAACAGTAAGAAATAATTCATAGGCTCCTCGGCCGTTGTAGATAGCTGGATGGATTTCGTGATAATCTTACTGACGTGTGGTAAGAGGACCTGTTCGTTCTGAGCGGAGAAGAGGGTGACGGCCATGAAGGAGAGCTTGAAGAGTCGGAGTAGTATCGAAGACTTTTTTACGTCAGCTATGCCTACCTCTTCAATCCGATCCATGAGAAACTGCAGAAGCATGCCGGCAAAACTAGGTGATGTTGCCTCGCTGGCGAGAAGAAACTGCGGTACATGTAGCAGCGCCGGATGTTCGAACATCATGTCATAGAGGTGTGGTATCTCAGACTGGAAGACTTCGTGGAAGGTTGCAGGGTCAATGTGGTGAAACACTGTGGCAAATGTTTCCAACAACTCCTTCTCTTCTTTCCCGCTGGACATCATGTGCTGATTTGCAAGGAGATCTCCGGGTGATAGCTGCTGAGTTTCTGAGGATGGCTTCTCCGGGTCATAATAGCGAAATACTTGGGCACCCTCCCGAAAGAGCTTGATGAGCACCTCTACTTCCTCCGCGTTGTAACCAAAGGATACCTCATGCCAATTCGCAGGAGCGTTTGCTACGTCAATCTTTTCCTTGATATCAGATGGATTGCAAACCCTGAGCTGGTAAAACAAGTTCTTTAGTCCATGAAGCAGGTTCTTGAATAGAAACTTGTTGTCAGCAATAGGATCCGCACTCCGATCACGAGGATTTGACGTTTTAATGGGAGTAGCATTGAAGATGTCAATTTCATCCCAATCAGGTCTCTGGTCTTTGTCTGCCATATGGTCCTCCGGAACAGCGTCAATGGATGGCTGGGAATACTGGCGTGACAGTTTCCTAGCGTTTTCGTACTGGCGATTCATCGCGGCAAATTTGTCACCAATGGCGTTTAGGATCATGATGAGGAAGTACCGGGCATCTTGCTTAGGCTCGAGCTTCGCTATGCATTCCGCCATATTGAGTAGTAGCTTCGCGCTCATCGTCTGGAAGCTTGTACCAGGAAATGTATCGTGCAGATTTTTTGTATAGACTTCTACAGTCCGTCGGATCTGTTCTCTAGATAGCGAGTCGCGAAGATGGTGGATCAAATCCGCAAGCATGCTGTAAGCCAGTGGTCTCATCGTCTCGTACACTGTCAGCCCATCGCCGATGAGTGTCCTCTCGTCCAGAAGCTCATCAATCTTCTTCAAAAAGATCTTACGGAAGTTGAAGTTAATAATGTGCCGAATAGCCACTAGAAGTTCCTTTCGAGCACCGGACTTTTCTCTGGGACAATCCTTCAATAACCGCACCACAATATCCGGGAGAGTTGGTAAGAAGTCTGTTAGTTGTTGCGCGTACACTCGGAGAAGGTATGCGAGAAAACTCATCGTCTTAACCTGTGCTGTGATGAAATCCCCAAAAGCGGCTCGATTCCGGATTTCCTTGCTTACGCCTGTGAAGATCTTTCCTTGCGCTTTTGCATCGGCATGGGCCCTTTCCTGTGGCTTGGCTTGGAGTAGGAGAACATTTTTGATTAGAGGGACAAACAGCTTAACGTTCCTGTGGACGCAATTCCTATAGGCTTGGAAGAGTGACACTACTATGATAGGGCACTCGGCAAGAACCTTGAAAGACTGCATTCCTTTCAGAAGATGCCGAGTCTGCTGCTGCTCTGAACCAATGTCTCCCGTGGGCCCCGCAGTTAATGCTGTCGCTGGAGAGCCTGGTCGCGGCGACTGCGAATACTGATTATTTGGTGTGGAAGGAATTCCATGTGCTGGCGCCGGCGCCGGGTTATCGAAGGTGTCCTGAACTGCTTGCTCCATGGTCTCAAACATTTCTTGGATAAGATCCAAGAAAGGCTGTACCCGATCCGCAAGCGCTTTGGTCTGGTGTCGCTGGAAATCCATGACCGTTTTCATGCAGAGTACCGCATTATCCTCATTTTCGATTTTCACCAGCCCCATCAACTTATCTACGATTTTTGCTGCATGGGCCTCGAGCGCTTCCGTAGGGATCATCGGTAGTCGGTGTAGGATCTCTAACACGCAATTCCGTAATCGCTAATGAAGATGTTTGTCAGTCAAGGCTCTACAGCCTGGTGGGGAAAATGATGGTCTTACTTGTTCTGGAGAGTTGCTTAAGAAGACCGGGGCGCCATCTAATATCTTGAGGAATATGGGGACAAAGCTTGTAAGGAAAGCGCTGTATTGCGGGCCCTGGCAATAACTCTCGATATTATCCCGTATGTCCACGGCGATGTTGCCTTTCTGTTTAACATCTAGTAAAGAATATTAGCTAGTGCAGATAGTAGAGATGATAGACCAGAAAGGAACTCGTTAATATCTCAAATCATCTAAAGAATCGCCATACCTAAGCTTGGGTCCTCCAGCTTCATCGCAAGGACATCGAAATTCCGGTCGTTAGCCATGTTTGCGAGTCAAGCAGCTCAGAGTTGCCTGGAAAGGTGGCAAATAACGCGCCCTCCCAGTCGCGCTTATTGCAAGAGTACAATATAGTATTCTGTATGGTTGTGAGGTTTGGATAATGGAGCATTGGCTTCGAAGCTTGCGGGTTGACAGACCAGACTGGGATGGAATAGGTGAAAGGGATATTTCCAGAAGGAAAGAGAAGGTTTCCTAGACCTTATATGATTAAAAACATTAGTAAGGGAAGTAGATTCACTCGATGCGAGGAGTCTTGTCCACTCCAGAAGGATGAGTGTGGAGGGTGGTGGTGTCGCCGCTATGCGCGACTCTCGCAAAGCATCGCGAACTTTTGAGCTCGGGGAGAGCGTTTGACCTTGAACGCTGTAATTTTTGAAAAGAATTTATTAATCGTGCGGCTATGTGTCTTCATTGGCGAATATTTATACTAGTGCAAGGTATCGGGTTAGCGCTTGGTGCTTATGGCTCGTGCACTGTTCTAGAAGGGCTAAGTGCGACTTCATCGCCTGGGGGGTATTCGGCCGCCACCTTGGCAAGTTTGTTACGGACTAGCAAACAAATCCCAATCCAGACATCAAGATGTGGTGCTTTTCACGTGATTTCCCAATTATATGGTGTATCCTTGGCACAACAAACTTTTATAGCAGCCGAGCCCCTAGATAAAAACCAACGCTTGGTACCATAAAGACACCGCAATTGGTCCTGCGGCTAATTCGGATGCGCATCGTATCTAGCTGCGCCAGAAAGGAACCCCGAATATGTTTTCAAAATGCTCAAAACAACTACAAGTGCCACAGCTGAAGCGACTGAGAGACCGAGATCGTAGAGACGGATGACAATTATTCGATTAGTGCCTTGCAATCACTAATGCCACAAAAGAAGACCGTTTAGCGTCACATATTCGTATGTTGATTCCTACTTATTAGAGCCTTAGGGTTTTACCTGAGACTTAGGCTTCTGTAACATAAGCTAGTGGCTAAAGGAAGTGTTCGGTTCGGGGTTCACAAGCGATCTGGAGGCCGGTGTTCAGTGTATCTGGCGACTTTTCAATCTGAAGCTCCTCCAGATCGGCAAACGCGTCAAATTCGCACGCCATACCGTATATAGTAGTTGAACTGAATCTCTTGGCGTCAGATCAATAAGGAGCCCTCAGTTTCAGTTCCAGACTCCAGATTGAATCTGGAGCTCTGCTCGTGCATGCGCCCAATCGTCCACCCTACCCAGTATGCCCCCACCACCCCTCCCACCGACGATATTGCTGCAGCTGCTGCAGGCCCTATACGACGTCTGAGTGAGTGGTGATTAATGTGCAGAGACTTCGCTAATTCTAATTCTCATCTGAGGCTTTCTAGAGCGCTCAGCCGAACACTCGGCTTCAGATCAGATCGACTACGACTACCAGATCAAGCGCCGCTAAATATGTACTAGTTGACGCTGGTGAAAGCACGGAGCAACCTCAGATTGAAAAAACCTCAGATTGCAACCGAACACTCCCTAAATTTTGGGATATGGCCGGCTTGTGCACCTCGCCAAGGATAAGAGCAGAAAAGAAGTATTCAACAATCCCGAGAATCCAATTAGTCATTCAATATTCTTATACATCTGCAACATTTAAAAGTCAAATGCCATCTAAATCCCAGTGCCTGAACGCCATCTCCCTTCTCAGCTTGTCGCACACCTAACCAACCCATCTCCTTGCACTCTTAAACATCCTGACCCACGGCCCGAACTCACCCCACTCTACCATTTTCTCGCGAGGAACCCAGCTCGCCACCTCCCCTAAGATAGTGCGTTCCGGATGTGGCATGAGCGCTAAACACCTTCCATCTGGCGTCCTGACGCCTGTGATACCCTGTGGACTACCATTCGGATTGAATGGATATTTCTCTGTTGGTGTGAGATAATTATCTACGTATCGAAGAGAAACGAGGCCTTGGTCGCAAAGCGCCTCGGGGGTGGACGCAGAAATAGTCGAAGGAGGAAACGTCGCGCGACCCTCTCCATGCGCGGTGACGATGGGAAGGGTGGAGCCGTGCATGCCATGTAAGAATACCGAAGGCGTGCGGCTAGGCGGATCTATGACCTCTACCATGCAAACACGAGCTTCATACTGCTCGCTTACGTTGCGTTCAAAGGTTGGCCAGAAGCCCGCCCCTGGTATAAGTTCTTTTAGCTTCGAGAGAAACTGGCATCCATTACAGACACCCAAGCTGAACGTATCCTTCCGCTCAAAGAAGTCTTTGAACTCCTTACGAGCTTCAGGGTGCAGCAGAACGCACTTGGCCCAGCCTTGGCCAGCACCAAGAACGTCGCCGTAGGAGAAGCCGCCGCAAGCAGCGAGACCAACGAAGGAGGCAAGGGAGACTCTCCCCGAGAGGATATCAGTCATATGAACGTCAACGGCAGAAAATCCGGCCACAGTAAAGGCAAAAGCCATTTCGGCTTGGCCGTTGACACCTTCTTCTCGAAGGATAGCGACGCGAGGTTTCGATGTAAATGCTGAGGATATAGTTGCTGTGAGGGGGAGGATGTTCTCCTTAGGATTGTATGTCAACTTGTAACGGAGACCGGGGTCGAAATTATCTTTGATGTTGTTGAACTCCATATCTGCGCAGGCTGGATTATCCCGAAGTCGCTGAATTTGATGGGAAGTTTCTGCCCATCGTTGCTGAAGAACGTCTCGAGAATTACGGTATACAACCTCTAGGCCATAGCGGAATGAAATCTCCTGTTTCGACGATGCTGGTACCCTTCCAATCTTCTTAATCATGCCAGGAGGAGGCCCACAAGTAGCAAAACACCTGTGAAACTCTATTTCATCTTTCTTCCGAACTTGGAATACTGCCCCTAGTTCTTCGTTGAAAAGAGCTTCAATGATGTCTCTGGTCTCACTAGAAGGGCAAATACCATCCAGCATAATTTCCAGGCCACAACGTCCAGCAAACATCATTTCCACCAAAGTCGTAAACAAGCCTCCATCGGAGCGATCATGATATGCTAACACAATGCCTGATTCATGGAGCTGTTCGACAGCATCATAATAATCTTTGATAATATCGGGATCGCGAACGTCAGGGGCTTCGTCTCCAATTTGTTTGAACACTTGCGCCAACGCGGAACCGCCCATAGCTTTCTTTGCTTCTGCCAGATCTACGAAAAGCAGAATTGTCTCGCCGGCATCTTCGAGTCTTTCTAAGGCGGGGGTCCACGTTCGATCAATCCTTTCTACAGGGGCAAAGGCTGATATGACAAGCGATAGTGGAGCTGTCACTTCACGAGCTAATTTCGATTTGTCATCCGTCCATTTCATCTTCATGGACATAGAGTCTTTCCCAACAGGAATGCTAATACCGAGTCTAGGACAAAGATCCATCCCAATAGCCTCCACCGCCTCATATAGGGCCGCGCCTTCTCCGGGATGACTGCTAGCTGCCATCCAATTTGCTGAGAGCCGCACCCGATCAAGTCGATTAAGAATGCTTGCAGCAGCAATGTTCATTAACGACTCTGCCACAGCCATACGCGCTGATGCTGTAGGTGAAATAAGAGCAAGCGTAGGCTTTTCACCCACGGCCATAACCTCTCCGGTCTTAATACCTGGAAGCAAGGAAGTCGCAGTGACAGACGCATCAGCGACTGGAACTTGCCATGGTCCCACCATCTGATCCCGAACTGTAAGCCCACCAACTGTCCTATCGCCAATTGTGATGAGGAATGACTTTGAGCCTACGGAAGGAAGAGTAAGTACTCTGTCCACAGCTTCTTTAAGAAGATCACTGTTAGAAGCTTTCGGTAAGTAGTTTGAAAGACTACTATCAAAAACTGGCAACCTTAACTGCCTAGAGTCGATAATCCTTGTCATCTTGGGCGGTTTTCCGAAGAGGATAGACATAGGTAGGTCAATTGGCTTAGGAAAGTCTCGTGAATCTCTGTCCATGAGGATGAGATGTTGTTCCTGTTCAGTGGAACCTCCTGTTGCTGTTCCCACTACAGAGTATCCGCAGCGCTCCCTCTTGCAGATACGCTTGAACAGCTCGAGTGCCTCCGGCGCTACTGCTAAGACGTACCGTTCTTGCGCTTCACAGCACCAGATTTGCAGTGGACTCATACTCTTATCTGCATTGTCGACTTCTCGAAGTTCGAACTTGGCACCAAGACCAGCGTCGTGAACAAGCTCTGGGAGAGCGTTCGATAATCCTCCAGCGCCAACGTCATGGATTAATAGGATTGGATTCTGACTGCCCATAGAAGTGCAAGTATTGATGACTTCTTGTGCTCTTCTCTGAACTTCTGCATTTCCTCTCTGTACACTGGCAAAGTCAAGGTCGACGGATCCCTCTCCTGGCTGAACACTTGAGGCAGCACCGCCACCCAGACCAATCAACATGGCGGGGCCACCAATGACAATAAGATATGCTCCAGGGTGGACGAGACCCTTCTCTTTGAGCGCATGCTGAGGTCGGGTCTAAGGAATTAACAGATACCTCTATAACGGAAAAGAGGGAAAACCTACCGTCCCGACACCTCCAACCAGAATTATTGGTTTGCAGTACCCTCTAATTTCAACCTCTTTCTCGGAGGTGGAGACCTTCGTAAGGAGGGTTCTGAAATAACCTGTGGTGCAAGGACGTCCAAACTCATTGTTGAACGCAGCACCTCCAATAGGGGCCTCGATCATAATATCTAGACTGCTTGCAATATGTGCTGGTTTGCCTACATCCTTCATTTCCCATGGCTGTTCGCATCCTGGAATAAGGAGGTCAGAGACACTGAAACCGGCCAACCCAGCTTTTGGTTTTGAACCTCGCCCGACTGCTCCCTCGTCCCTTATTTCACCGCCTTGACCAGTTGCCGCTCCTGGGTACGGCGACACGGCAGTTGGATGGTTATGAGTCTCCACCTTCGCTAGAATATGCACAGTTTCCTTTGTCTGGTTCCACTCTCCCGAAATGTGATTTGGAGCCCAAAAACTAGCTTCTTCTCCTTCAAGCACGGCCGCGTTGTCACTGTATGCACTAACCACATACTTTGGATGTTTATGATGTGTGTTCCGAATCATTTCGAATAACGTTCGGGACTTTCGCATGCCATCAATTGTCCAATCCGCGTTAAACTGCTTGTGCCTGCAATGTTCAGAGTTCACCTGTGCGAACATGAACAGCTCCACGTCTACTGGTCCCCTCTTCAACTGCTGAGTGTATGCATCCACCAAATATTCGATTTCCGACGCATCCAATGCTAGACCTAAGGTTCTGTTGGCCTTTTGTAAAGCGGCTTGCGGTGTACTGTCGGCTGTTTCAAGTGATACGCTGGTCGCTGGTGCGGGGTCGTGTTCGGCAAATATCAAGTTCAGATTTGGGGGGAATCGATTGATTGTCTGCGTCATACGGTCATGAAGGGAGTCTGGTCTTGGGATAAAATCGGTATCCAGAGGCCTTTCAAAAGTTGCGGCAATAGCCATTCCTCGCTCAATGCGCTTGACGCAACCTCGTAAGGTGCATACATGTGCTATGCTTGTCGCCTGAGAGCTCCACGGCGATATTGTACCTGGTCTTGGGCATACGTAGAATATTGCTGTATTCGGATCCCTTGGGTTGCCACTGCGAACCACGGCGTCGAGTAAGGTCTGGTATACTCTATCATCACTGCTGGGCGCATCGCCATACTGCAGAAGCTGTCCAAGGATCCGAAACTCGTCATCTTCAAGTGCTTTGTGTGGATTGATGAAGTGTAGCCATATTGCCCTCACTTTGATTGCTCCGATACTTTGAGCTAGTCTAGCCAGTCGAAAATCGGAGAAGGCGGAGGAGCCAGGAATAACGAGATAGGGATCCTGACTTGCCGCCATAGCTTCGAATAATGCTTCTTCGGATTTCAGGTTTCGGGTTGCGGATGCGTCCGGTGTAATATAGCAAGCCTGGAAAACGGAAAGAATGTGTTTGTGTGAGCTAGAGTAGCCGACAGAAGTTAATTGTTGGGCATCAGAAACTCTGCACGGAGAGCGAGGGCGTATACGAGTTGGGGCGAGTGCAGCCGCATGGAGTAGGCTCACAGAAATGGTGGGGTTTTGAGATTTTCTTCAGTCGAACGAGGGGCGCCGAATGGTGGCGCACATTAATCCGCGCCACACCTTTCAGCCCCCGCCACACCAGCCTATTGGCCCGTTTACTAAAAGTAAGTCGTTCATCTTCGGTATATTCTCTCTGGACATATATCTAAGTACTCTCACTCATTCCAATCCACTCAACTGACATCCATTGCATCGCCTCCTCCTTCCGATGCCTGCTGGGCGTCATTGTTCATGATATTCTCGGTTGGGCTTTCGGGGCCATCATCTGCAGAGCCCTCGCCCTCCATACCGCCACCATCTCCTTCGATACCCTGACCTTCGTCATCATCGTCATCAAAGAATCCATCTTCTTCAGACCAATCCAGGTCGTTTTCGAGCTCTTCAGAGAGATCAGTGTCCCCCACAGCCATCAATTCAGCAGCCTCTTCTTTTGACACTCTTGTCCCGTATCTGCGCTTACCTGTAGCTACTCTGTTTGCCATATGGGCTGGTTGTCTGGCCAAGTCACGAACTTGAGCCATGATTCTGTACTCCTTTGGTGTGATGTCCAGGTCGCGCCTGAGTTGCACTTCCCTGGTCTCCCATATGTTATCATCGTTGATTATCTCCGGCCATTTGAGGATCCTTTGGTAGATGCTATTATCAGGCGTGCCTCCTTCTAAGATGGTGGTGATTTTGTCTCTCATAATCACTCTGGCCTTTGCCCAAGTTCCCGCATGATGCCAACCATGAGCTCTAGCCTGTAACAGGCTTAAGAAGGAATTCAGAACCTTAGAGACTGGACAAAACACTTACATCGCATGTAGTCCTGATATCACTAGTATCAAGGACCTGGCGGATCACAGGATCTGTGATATCGCAAGCTTGCCACACCTTTCCGTCTCGTGAGACCGTTTGTCCGTCGAATATATGTCCTCGTCCACCTGCTGTTCTGCTTCCCGCACCGTTCCCGGTTGTATTCTCATTCTGTGTTCCATATGCATTTGTTTCATTCTTTTCTCTCCGGAATGTTTGGAACATCATCGATTGATAGTGGCGGTACTTGGGATCTGAACGCGGATCTACGCCGAATTTGATGAAGCAATCTCTCCAAGGCCCAGAATTGAATCCATATGCAACATAACCATAGGCCACCCTAATTTTTTCAAATCTGTCTCGACCGAGAATGTTTAGAAGGACACGTCTTGTCATTATGGGACGTTTCTCGAATTCGGCCCGAACATCACGGATGGCCGCTTGAATATCCGGCCTTAAGCTCTCTTCGGATGGCAGGGGAAGCGTAAGTGACGCTGGCACAGATTCAATGTCGAATTCCACAAAATGGCCGTTGGGGGTCTTTGGCATCATATCCGCAATTTGTAACTGGCCTGAGGCATCCGTGGTAAATTGGACACCCGGATTCTGACGATAACTATTTTTCTAGGATTAGTCGACGGATTCAAATAATCTTGGCTAACCCACGCATAATTGAGAGACATAGCCGACTGGCTAAATACTGCTGCTGGTCCTATGTCGGGGTACAAATGAATTCCCGAGGTTGTATTCAGCTTGAATGCTTTCAGCTTCTCGTCTGGGTATTTTGTTAGAGTAGTATATGCCTAAGACACTGATCAAAAGTCTTACATTCAAGCGGCATTATGCATTCTCTAATACTGTCCATAAGAGGGTTGCGGGTCGTAGCGTATTGAAAGTCGGGCAAGCCTAAAATGTCAGGCTGCATTCATAATACAAAGACAAGGTTTACAATTCTTACTGCGGAATCGATGAGTTTCCTGAACGACACCAGAAGGCTCAACACCGTATTCAGTAGCATTGTCTCGCAAGCAACGAAACACGGTTTTGGCCTCAACGAATGGCATGTCCGGGTTCAATGGAACTCGCTCGACAGAAGCTCCATTCTGCTGAACTTCAGATCCAGAGAGAAACGGGCCATTTGAGCCCCGTTTACGCTTGCGGCCTGTTCTTTTGGGCACTGTGACTTTGAGTAACAAATTGCTTGTTTTGACCGTATTGGACATGACTGGTTTGGCCAAGGCATCGTCAGGCCGCAGAGAAACTCCAATGGTTTTGGTGAAGTCCTTCAGTCCCAAAAACTATGGGACCCGTTAGCATTAGACCATAAATGTTTTTATGCAATGAGTTCACTCTGCTGAGTTTGACTTCTCCACCCAAAGATTTAATACCCTTATCGACATTTTTCACGATGCACGGATGCTCCACGATTATGATGGGTTGAGATGGTACATGGAGCCATGGCGAAGTTTCTGCCCTATTGGGTGCTGCTGCAGACTGATTTCTCTGCTCGTGCGTGAGGGCTGTAGGCTGCGGCGAGGCCATAAAGGCGATGCAATTATTATAGCACGTGAATGCAAGTGATGCGGTGGCCGAACGTAGGGATTTATTAGGAGATTTGGAAGCTTTTGGAACTTTGTTTGGCTAGCGAGAGTGTGTAGATATCGTTGGTCAGTAACAACTATGTATAGCACTTATTTTTAAAAAGCGATAAAGTATAACCCTGTCGCCACGCTGTAATTCCCGCAGGCTTCTAGTCTCTTGTATCGGGGGTTACTGGGCTGTCTGAAAGAGGAGAGGGCTCCTGCCAATCCCAAACTTCACCCACCGCTGCCCCCAAGCGTTCTGGCTGGCACCAGAGCACCACCACCAACACCTTCTCCAACCCCGCGACCGTGCGCTCTCTCGCTAAAGGAAATGGTTGCTCAACCTCCTCAGAAGCCGTCACTCGCATCCCTCTAGATTGCCTCGTACTGCACACCAGCATTATTCTGTTGCCAGACTTCTTTCACACCTCCATGCTGAGCTAGATCCGTTCATCATTGTCTCTTTTCTTTCGCCATCCACGTGCGCTGAGCTCTGTCTTCCTAGCCTACCGTATCACAGCAACCGCTGCTCTTAGCCTCTAAACAACCATAACTCTCCCCGAGCCCTGGCTTTTTCGATGTCTGCCTGAATCGGCCTTACTCCCTGCACCCTACGATACACTTTGTGAAGGCGATAGCTCCTTCTAGGATTGTCTCTCTTAGGCAGCCCGGCTTCGCTGCGGAGTCCTTTGAGGGGGAAGCCCTTCTCGAACCGTGTCACTTTCTCCACCGTGTCACTGGAGACATTCGCACCATTTAAGGTGCATTCGCGCAGGTCGCAGTTATGAAAGGCTTCAGGCAGAGAGTTGTAAGCGTTCTTGAATACCTCCCGACCCGTCGACCCCTCTATTGGCGCTGTCCATTCGGCTACAGCTTTGGCTGAGCGGAAGCTAACATACTCAGCACGAGCAGCTCTCGCGGGCTAAAGACAACAAATCATCGAAAAAGAAAGATTCGACTTCTGGGACATCTTCGCCCTCCCATGGTGGCTCGTCCACTCATTCTCCATCAGGCTCGGCCCATGCTACTCCAACGTCATCTACAACACAGCTGATAGATTCACGCAATAAACCGCTTCCGGCTGGAGACAATGGTGCAGGCATCACACCTAACTCGGTGCAGGCTGCGCAACCGGGCCTACCCAATGCATTGGCCGCTGGACCGCAGTTCTTAGCTGGACAGCAAGGCATGATGAGTCTTGGTGGTGCGGGAAGTCCCAGTGGAGCAGGCCCTGGCACACCCCATCGAGCAAACCAGCCTCTTGCGCCCAGTGTTGTTATAAGTCCGAGCGCACCGGTGAGTAGAATTTCATCTGTTTCAGGGCAAAAGACAGCTCGCATTTCTTTGCACGATATATTGGTGTGTGAGATATACGGGGTTTGTACCAGGACAATAGATCATATTCGCTAATTATAGGCGGCTCAAACAGCATGTTCCTCCACCAGGAGCCGCGGAAACAATGCCAGGCGATCTTCTACCTCCTAAGGCCGGGCAAAAGTCTTTGCTATTCGACCGTCTCCAGACCACACCCAAGGATGTCGCGGAAGGCATCAGAACACCCAAAAGACAACACTCTTCCAGATTTGATATCTCAGACCAGAGACAGCGAGAGCTGGAGAAGCTCCCTGGTTTTCATGAAGTTCCTCCAAACAAGCGCGAAGAGCTGTTCATGCAGAAAATCGATCAATGTAATATCATATTCGATTTTAACGATGCTAGCGGCGATATGAAGTCCAAAGAGATCAAGCGGTTAGCCTTGCATGAGCTGCTGGACTATGTTGCGAATAATCGACAGGTCATCACCGACCGGATGTACCCGCGTGTGGTCGAGATGTTCAGCAAGAATCTGTTTCGACCAATTCCTCCACCTATGAATCCGCAAGGGGAAGCCTTTGATCCTGAAGAAGATGAACCAGTCCTTGAAGTTGCTTGGCCACATATACAAGTTGTGTATGAATTCTTCCTTCGCTTTATCGAGAGCCAAGACTTCAACACGAATATTGCAAAGCAATACATCGATCACAGCTTTGTGCTCCAAGTAAGTGTGCAAAATTAATGACGCCAAAATTTATTGCTAAACGTATTATAGCTCCTGGAATTGTTCGATTCGGAAGACCCTCGCGAACGGGATTTTCTCAAGACAACGCTTCACCGAATATACGGCAAGTTCCTCAATCTCAGGTCGTTCATTCGGCGTTCGATGAACAACGTCTTCTTCCAGTTTATCTATGAAACCGAGCGCTTTAACGGAATCGCGGAGCTTCTAGAAATTCTTGGGTCAATCATCAACGGCTTTGCTCTTCCACTAAAAGAGGAGCATAAGCTCTTCCTAACGCGCGTTCTTATCCCACTTCATAAGGTGAAGAGTCTCAGCATGTACCACCCTCAATTGGCGTATTGTATAGTACAATTTTTGGAAAAAGATGCGGCGTTGACTGAAGAGGTTTAATCCCCTTATCCTTACACTTAGAACATTGCTGACTCTCGAAAGGTCGTCTTGGGTCTTCTACGATATTGGCCGAAGGTCAATAGCACAAAAGAAGTTATGTTCTTGAATGAGGTAGAGGATATTTTCGAGGTTATGGACCCTGCGGAGTTTGCAAAAGTCCAAGAGCCGTTGTTTAATCAGCTTGCGAAATCCGTTGCTAGCCCACATTTTCAGGTATGCAAGCAGCCATAATTCTAGAATTTCGCTCAAACTAATATTTGATTTAGGTCGCTGAGCGAGCACTATATTTCTGGAATAACGAATATTTCTGTAACCTGGTTAGCGACAATGTTGAAGTGATTTTGCCCATTATGTTTGCTCCTTTGTATGAAAACTCCAAGGGTCACTGGAACCGGTAAGTCATAGTAGACTACACTTACTTGCACCAGCTAATCTGCTATAGAACTATTCATGGTATGGTGTACAACGCAATGAAGCTTTTCATGGAAGTCAACCCACAACTATTTGATGACTGTTCGCATGACTACGCCGAGTCTCAGAACAATGCCGATCAGAGACAGCAATCACGACAGCTGAGATGGGACAAGTTATCGGAACTAGCAAAAGCTAGACAAAATGGAAGAGTAGAGGCGAAACCACCAGCAGCTGCCGGACAGGGCTCCAAGGTCAGCTCACCAATGCGATTAGATGATGCGGATCCGTTGAGTCAAGATAGTCAAAGACGGCTGGAAGCCCTCAGACTTCAGGATGATGCTCTGTCAGCGCGTGAGAGAAGACCCAAGGACTACGACAGGCAGAGCCAGAATTCGGTAAGTTGATTTACGAGTCTTCAGCATTCCATTTTGGGGAAACCCTTTTCATGACCGAATCAGTGTACTCTTAGTCGTATCCCTAGGTCTCTAAAATTCCTTCTCTTCTTGAGATCAGTTTGCTTTGGGTATGATAATCTGACTTGGTTTCTGTGCTTTTTCCTTTCAGCGCCGGCACCATTCATCACAGGAAGAATCGAGAACACAACGATCCGGGGGCCGGCCACGGAGTAACAGCCGTCCTGGATCGGCTGGTGGTGTTGTTTCTCCATCAATTTCACGTAGCAATTCCAGCGGGGCTCCTCCACAAGGACCTACCCGCTCCAACTCTTCCGGAGCTGTGACAAGGATTGGATAACAGGGGCAGTTCATGATGTCTCTATACACGCCATGCACGACCTTGCTCTTCCTAGGTTTACTTTCACCCTAGTTGTGGCTACGATATACAGAGTTGTTGTTGTTTGCGGATGGTCGACGCAGGGATAAGCTCCTAATACCAGCCACGGATTAATTGATTTCGGACCCTTTATATTATTCTCTGTTCTTCTTAGTGATGGGTTTTTGTTGCGGGAGATGAGGTTGCAGAATGCGTGGGTTTTTGGCCAAAAACGAGATTGGAGCGTTATTTCTTCTCGTCTCATAGGATTTGAGTGGGATTAGGGATTTGGCGGCGTCTGCAGAATTGAGTGGGCTATAGGGGAGTCTGTCGCTATCTGTCATGAGTTTGATAGACCTGTCACGCTCCGACAGCTGACAAAACATTCCTGCACTGTACTATGAATTGGCCGAGGCAAGCTAAGTGAGTTGAACGTTTTGTGAAAGTGGTGTAAAAGTGGTGTGGAAAGTGTTGCTGAGTGCCGGCCTTTCACCCTCATTTGACCTTTTATCCCATAACAGACAAAAACTCGTAAAATATGCCCGAGGAGGCGATGTGAAATCAGCTCGCGATTAAAAGCCAATATTAATGTTCAGCCACTTTTACTCCCTTTTCAGTGGTGGGAGTCGTCCCTATTCCCCCATTTGAGGCTGAAAAACCGTTGAGCGTCCGTCATTTTCTGTTTGGTGACGGGAGGCGCGGACATCATTTCATTTCCGGGCCCCTTTCCCTCCGCACCTGTACCCCCGTCGCTGCGCACCCCCCCGAAGCCCCAAATAGCCTCGCGCCCCTCGACCGCCCATCTGCCCATCTGCCCATCTGAGATCTGTCCCCAGGATTCAAAATCTTTCCCTCAATTCCTGTCACTCCTTAAGCATTGGTGCTGACCTATTCCTGTCCTCCTTGTCCTCTTGAAATATCCTTTGGCCGCCGCCTTTAGTGATCCACGCGACTCCTTCCTTCGTCCCGCAACTTCCGCGCCTGGAATTTTTAATCCTCTTCGCCTTTTCACCATTTCAGCATTTCAACATGTCGAAGCCGGAGTGGATTCAGTATGGCGCCCCGTCCCTTGACAAACCATTCGGCCTTGCATTATGGCCTATATTCGAGAAGGGCTTCGAGTCCGTGAAAGGATACAAACCACAAGACTTTCGATTTGTGCCTGGCGAGACCCCAATATCGACCCTGAAGGCTACCGCTGCCATCCTTGTGTCCTACTACTTTATAATCTTTGGAGGAAGGGAGTTGATGCGAAACCGACCGGCATATCTGCTCAACTTTCTGTTTAAGGTGCACAACTTCTACCTCACGGTAATTAGCTTTTGCTTGCTGGTGCTGTTCGCCGAGCAGCTTATTCCCATTGTTATGAGGCACGGGGTTTTCTTCTCTATCTGCGACCGCCAAGGAGGCTGGACAGATAAACTGGTTATCCTTTATTACGTAGGTCATCAATACATGTTCTCGTATCGATTATGCTGATCCGACCGACAGCTCAACTATCTGACTAAATTCTTGGAATTGTTAGACACCTGCTTTCTCTTCCTGAAGAAGAAGCCCTTGAGTAAGCCCTTCCTCACATCTCCAGAAGCTATCGATACTAACAGTGCTCCTAGCCTTCCTCCACACCTACCACCATGGCGCGACGGCACTCCTTTGCTACACCCAGCTCATCGGGAGCACGTCCGTCTCATGGGTTCCTATTACTCTAAACCTCATGGTTCACGTCGTAATGTACTGGTACTACTTCCAAAGTGCGCGCGGGATTCGCATCTGGTGGAAGAAATACATCACCATAATGCAAATTATCCAATTCGTTCTTGACCTTGGTAAGCCTGGAGAATACCGTAGCGTCCGTTGGCCTTCTAACAAAACGTTCTTTAGGCTTCGTGTACTTCGCATCCTGGACCTACTTCACCTCTACCTACTGGCCATGGCTCCCGAATGGAGGTAAATGCGCAGGCGAGGAATTCGCCGCCATAGCAGGCATTTGCATCCTAAGCTCGTATCTCCTCCTCTTCATTTCCTTCTACTTCGCCACATACTCGAAGCCTGTACCAAAGGGCAGAGGCCGTGCGAAGAGTGCCCTCGTTGAGATGGCAGATGAGAAGGTACCGACTGTTGGGGAGGCGAGGAGGCGTCTCAGTCAAGGCGCGGCATCGCTGGCTAATGGGTATGCGAACTCTACAGGCTCTTCGACACCGAATGGACGAGTTACACGGTCGCGCAAGGCATAAAGGCTCTCCTTGGACTAGGCCTACGGTGGATTGACGGGATACTGACTACCTTCTCTTCCTGCACGAGCAATGTCGTAAGGCGACCTAGATGCCCGCTTTCAGCTCACGATGTCCCTACAATAAACGTTTTTAAAGAGCATTTAGTCTCTAGTCACTCAGATCTTGGGTGTCTTCCAGAAAAAGCCCTCGCGGTATGGACTCTTCGTTCCTTTCGTCATCCCAGAGACGAGGATGTACGCTTGTTATTTTTTTTAGGTGTAACTATTATGCTTTTTGGGTCATGACGGCACTACCGTAAATGTAAGATTACCGCACGGCACGGCACGTATGTAGAAGTAATGCATAATTTGTTTGATACAAGGGAGACTGCGGTTTGTGTCTTCTATGCATTTGATACGCATATTCATGGTGCTGATCGCAGCTAGTCCCAATATCACGTGATAGTAGTCTCCTAACCAGAATTCTGGGATCATGCCACAACGATTGCAGCCGAAAGCGAAGTACCTCACTTTACCATCAATCACTGCTTTTCTCATCCCTCATTACCACCACTCCCTAAACCCCACCACTCCTCCGGACTTCCGCTCCCTCTCCCTCTCCGCTCCGCTATGCCCCTCGTTCGCGCCGCGTCTCGCGCCCGGCCGTTGTGCTTGCTCAGGGCTCCCGCGCGCCGGGTGACGCCGGTGCTGAGCTCCAGGCCAGCTTTCAGTACGACTGCAAGACGGTGCTCGGATGACCCGCACGCTGAGGAGACCTTTGAGGAGTTTAGTGCGAGGTAGGATAGTTCTCTTGAGGGACGATTGGGAAGGCAATGGCCCCGTTTTGCACCTCGAGGCCATTCGTCATTGGGGCCTAGGGATCGCCAATTGGCATGCTTTTAATCGAGACTGTGTCTGCCATTGAGCTTTTTACTAACAGACACCGGCCTTCAATAGGTACGAGAAGGAATTCGACAACGTCAACGATGTCTTCGAGCTTCAGGTACGTTGCCGTTGCTGCTTCCGTGCTCGCACTTCCCACCCATTACTCAGAGGGACGGATGAAAAAAGCGGTAGAGCTAACGATGTGGTGGGATAACAGCGCAACCTTAACAACGCCTTCGCCTACGATCTCGTGCCAGCACCATCCGTTATCGTTGCTGCCTTGAAGGCTGCTCGGAGAGTTAATGACTATCCATCTGCTGTGAGGGTTTTCGAGGGTGCGTATATCTTACGGGCGTGGTTCTCTTTCTCTGGACCCCTTCTCATCCTCTCATTGCAAACTTCGAAAATTTTAGCGATCAAGAGATTCCAAAATGATAGAATCCCGGAGACTATCAGAAACGTGCTAACAAGATCCTCTCCCAGGCATCAAAGCCAAAGTCGAAAACAAAGGCCAATATGACGAATACCTACAAGAACTAGAGCCGCTGCGGGAGGAGCTCGGCATCGTTCTCAAGGAAACTATGTATCCGGACGCCTAAATACTCCCTCTAACCAGATCGTGTTGATTTTGGGCCTGTAGATGGATCGGAATTGGGAAGGCGGGACTACTAGAGCTGGGATGACGAGTCTGCCGTTGTCTTGTATCATCATGAATTTCTTTGTTTCTGAGATGGACGCCTTGGAGCAAAAGTATGGAATGGAGAGGGGAATGAGGAGCGGTATGCCGCTTGTAGTGTGCTCGGTGGTGAAGCAATTGTACAGGTTTTTTTCATCTTGTGACTGCATGGCTTTACACTTCTGCTAACTCTAGTGCTTTGCTCCCTACACAATCTGTTGTGTCCAATCGCTACTCAAAACCTCACACCAATCTTTCAAGGGTTCTCACCCCGATAAAGGGAAAGATAACCATTTTGATGCTCGAACATAGCCAGTTTTATTCCACTAACATCCACTATTTACAATCAAGGTCAAATTGTCTAGAGTCAAAATTTCCTCATTCCGCCACCGATTCCGGCTGTACGCGGGGTTGTGCTGCCTGCATCCAGACGTCAACGCCTTTACGCCAGCCCATCTATGTTACAAAAATATAAAGCATTATCGCTTCACAAAACCGTAATCCAGCTAGACACACGGCCGTCTCCCATAGCTTTTAGTCCATGCTGGCGTACTTGAACCATAATGGCCTGCAGTCCTCCTGGTTTAACCAAGCTTCGCCGTCCGTGAGTCGGCCCGTCACGCAGCCGCTACATTTAGGGTTATTAGGGCAGTTGAAAAAAGGAATGTGCTGGTAGCCAATGTCGCGGAACCTGTACGAAGAAATCGGTTAGCATTGACATATGAAATTAAGGAGGGTGAGAATCTTACCAATGAATTTTGCTTTTATCCGCGAACAGCCCGAGAGCGATAGAATGTACCGGCGCGTCTCCCCATCTCTCGTAGAAAAACCCGCCTGCGCGATCCAAGTGGTCGAAATACTCCTGATACGCTCTGCTCCGCCAAAATTCCATGTCTCCAATTTCGAAGTTGGACCAGAAGTGGCATGTTGAGTAGCCGTTTGCCTTCGCGTTGTGTCCCGGCCTCTGCTCCTTGTCCTGCAGCCACTCAATCGCGTTGTTCGGGTTGAGATAATGCGCATGGTCCGCGATAAACTTCCTTGTTTCCGGCCACAGTGTTGTTACTGATTTGGGAGAATCGTAGATGTTGATGTTGAAGCCATATGTTTTGTTATGGTCTTGCATCCAGCGGAAGACATCGTAATCGACGTCGCAGAAGAAATGAACTTTGGGTTCTACACGCCAGTAGTAGCGCGTGTTGGCGAGTGCCGGGTGTTTAAAGAAGAGCCCGCTGTTCCAGCGGCACATTTGGTGATAGGAGATCTTCGACATATATTGCACGCCTTGCTCAGTGAGTACTGCGACGGATTCCTGGAAGAGGTCCATGTTTATCCAGCTGGGGATTTCCCAGTGTTCTTTGGGTACGATCTCTGTGCATTATAGGTTAGATGCTGGTTTGGTGGGAGGCCAACAGGGAGGTTCTACCGTATCGAATTTCTGCTTTCGTGACTGCTCGTGTGCGCTTCTTGAATTCTTCTGTGAATTCTTTATCATTAAAAAACGTCCACGGGTAGTTGAATTTATGGTTCCATGTTCTCTCCAGGTCCCGCATCGATTGTAGCATATCTTCCAACTCCTCATTTCGCACCAGTGCAAGTAGAGTCGCATTGATTCTCGCAGAATTTGGGTTATTTGGTTCATAGTTGTCGCCTTCAACTCGTCGTAGGGGTTCCGGTGGTTCGCCAGAAGCTGAAAAGATTAGAATACGCAAATATCAAACAGAAGCCTCTCACGTACGATCTAATTGGGGGTCTCTCGTCCATTCTTTAATCTTTCCTGATGATGGTCGCTCTATTGCCGCGGGAGCTTTATAAATTTGGAGGACCATATAGAAAAATATACATAACGTCACGGCCGCCAGCAGGCGCATACTTTTCGGTAAGGCCATGTTGGGAGAGGGCTGAAAGACGGTAGGGAGACTTGCATTTGCAGCTCTCCTCAAAATCCTTGCGTACGCAATCAGGGCGACGGAGCTGGGATGCCGTTTTTCCGACGCGGGAGTGAAGCCAAATACGGCAGTTAGCGTGCCACTCTATTAACACAAAGCGCGTCTCTTCTTTATATCTGTAGATGATTTATATTTTCCCCCGTCAAACACTAAGCATGTAAAAGTTCAAACACTACAATGGCTCAATCTGCCAAAATTAGCGCTCTCACAGATGAGCTCATCGTGTCTCTGACGAACTTTTCTCTAGCCACAAATGCTCAAGCCTTCAAGCACGCGAAGGACTCAGCTACCAAAGGCCTAAAAGCACATCATTACGCTCGGACGAATCAATTTGACATTCAGGCCAAACTGGACGGTCTTGACGAGAAGTTTCGTGTGCTCAATCGAGACGATTTAGCGGATGCGCTATTAGTCCGGCTGAAAGAGCTCTATAAATTCCAAAGCAAATGGACTCCAGAGTCTCTTTCCCTCCTGCTACGGCTTTCGAATCGGCCTGTAGAAAATTCAAACGTAGAGGACTTGGATCTTCTTAAGCCACCTGACCCACCCCCACCCTTGACTTGGGCGGAGATTATTGCAGAGGACCTACTTGATAAAGACGGAATTTGGGAAAATATCGACTATGCCGCAGAGTCTTCCGAAGATGAGAAAAGCTATAAAAGCCAGGATCGGCAAGCATATTCAGAAATCACACAGACATCCGGTATCGACGACGACGTCCCTGTTAATGTGGCGTCCTTCGTAAAATTAGTAGATGCAAGTGGTCTTTCCGGAATTGAAGCAGCACAATTCTGGCGCCCACGCTCAGAAACGGCAATATTAGACTCTCGGTCAGTTGATACAAATACGCCCAGTGAAACTGATGGAACATCTGAGATCACCGAGTTACAGGCAATCCGTGAGATTCTCTTTATGCTGGCTGGCCTACCTACGTCGCTATTCGTCATTGACAAACATAAGAAGGAGGTCACCAGCAAAAAGACGTTCATCCTCAGTCATACCATCCCCCAAACAATGAACGGCCTACTATCTGACTTTGGAAATATCGGATACAATTTGATCTGTTTACGCGAATTGGCTAGTAACCTGCCCCCAGTAGCGTTATTTCAAACGCTTGAAGCTACAGTAATGAAGCGGCTATCGGATTTCAACCAGCATCTAGCAAAACTGCAAGCACGGTACTTCGCTCCTAATACTGCTATATCCGTGAGCCTTCTGGAAATTTATCACGAAGTTCACAAGGCCGCTAAACCACTCCTCCATTCAGCGAAATTGGTCTCGGAAGTTGTTCCCTATCTTGAAGTCAATCCTTTCTTTCATCTTGAGACGTTTTTCGATCAGACTATTCTGGCTCAGATGATTGGTGAAATGGATGTCTTCGAGTTTTTCGCCCAGATCTTCTTCGACTGCCTCCAAACATATTTAAAACCTATCACGAGGTGGATGGAATTTGGCGAGCTAGGTGTAGATGACGAAACCTTCTTTATTGGTGTGAAAGACAAGAGTAGTGAGGCCGCCTCACTCTGGCATGATCAATTTATCCTTCGGCGTGACGCATCTAGTGTACTCCATGCTCCGAAATTTCTGCGCCCTGCCGCCTTGAAGATCTTTAATACTGGAAAAAGCATAATCTTTTTGAGTAAACTTGGAATTCACCAAGCCAACTACTCTCCGACAAAAAAGACCCCTCGCTTGGACTATGAGGCCGTGTGTGGAACTACTAGTCCCTCTAACCTTGCCCCTTTTTCTGAGCTTTTTGATTCTGCATTCGAATCGTGGATAACGGGGAGTTACAACTTAGCCTCTACGGTTTTACGGGAACAACTTTATTCAGAGTGTGGCCTGTGTAGGATATTGGAAGCTTTCAAACATATCTATCTCGCTGCAGATGGATCCCTATTCCAGGATTTTGCAGATAGCGTATTCGAAAGAATAGACAGGCGAGGGGTGGGTTGGAATGACCGTTTCCTACTAACAGAGCTTGCACAGGGAATATTCAGTGCTGTTCTCGACTCAGACGGCACACAAAAGCTCGTCGTTCGGACAAGCACACCGAAGCACAATGGTCGTACGGTAAAGAACTTGACCGCACTATCAATCGACTACGTTGTTCGTATGAGTTTTCTCCTTAGTGGCCCGTGCTAATCTTAGCAGATTCCCTGGTCTATAACGAACGTCATTCAGAGGCCTTCTCTCCAAACGTACCAACGGGTTTTTAGTTTCCTACTTCAAGTCTACCGCGCTAAATACCTTCTGAAAAATATTGATTGGAATACCACGAAGGCCTCAAGTGACCACAGTCTTACACAGCTCAGCTTCAAGCTTCGGTACCGTCTTATATGGTTCACTGATACGCTTCGGTCTTACTTGACAGAGACGGCCATTGCACCCTCTACAGCCGAAATGACTACCAAGCTCGAGAGTGCCGAAGACATCGATTCAATGGCTGAAATTCATACCAAGTACATCTCCCGGCTGCAGGCGCAATGCTTGTTAAGTAAAAATCTATCGCCCATCAACCAAGCCATAATCTCCCTGCTTGATCTAGGAGTCTTGTTCACGGACGTCCTTTCGCAAAATTGTCCAAAGAATACAGATAGTTTTACAGCCCACCCAAACCTATCACGGGACAAACGGGAAACACGAAGAAAGCCAACCCAGAATCGTCGCCGAAGTGTGATGCCCGCTCCTGAAAGCTCTTCTGATGGTAACGAGGAAGATGACTATGATGCTGATGCTGAGAGCACGACTTCTCATGAGGCCACTTTCGCCGAAAGCTTGGCCAAGATCCAGGAGCAGTTCGACCGTCTTGTTCCGTTCGTTACAGCTGGTTTGAGGAGTGTCAGTAGAGTAGGAGGGGGGGTATGCTGGGAAATGCTGGCGGAAAGATTGGAATGGCAAACAAGCTGCAGCCGTTCTTGAGATACCCGATGGTGTATAGAAAGTCGATTCCATCGAGCGAAAGGGACAAAAATAGCTCAAAAATCGCCCTCTTAATGAACCTTAAAACTGCATTTCTCGCTTTCATGGAATAGCCACCGTGCCATTACACACACTGTAGGGCCTACTTAGTATAGTGTAATACATTGGTGGTATTGAGGTGGCCCGACGAGACTACTGAATTTCCATTTTCGATTAGTGTTGACGTAATTATGCCAAGCCGGCGCTAGCCAGGGAATCTTCCACGTCGGCACCAGACATGGCAATAACTATAAAATCATAATCAGCCGTTCGATTGCGATTTGATTGTATAGTTACGTTGATTATATCTTTTTAGCACGGACCCACACGTGATGTTATCTACACGTGGTTTATCACGTGTAGATAATAATCCCACTGAAGCTTATACCAGAAGCTCTACCCCAGAGGTCTACCCAGGGTGGTTTTAGATGATGCGAATAGGCGAGCATAAAATATCCTTTATCCAATAGAAAATGCATATAATATCACAATCGATAAGGATAAAGTGCCCCATGCGGGGCTTTTCTACCCCAACCAAGCAGAATTTGGCAGAATTCGGTAGCTCTGCGGGAGGCTCTGCACGAAGCTCTGCACAAAGCTTTTGTGAGCCTCCGTAGTAGAGCCGTCGTACGTGATAAACTAAATGATATTGGAAAGAAAGAATGTATATCTAGTTCTATCTACAACAAACATAGGCCCTTATATAGGCCTATGTCCACAGTGTTAAAGTAATTGCTAAGGATACCAACCAAAATAGAAACTGTCGGAATGTTAGTCATGTGACGTGGTCACGAGACCACGAAGCGAGGCTAGCTAACCTGACCTTGGAGCAACCCCTTACTTCTAGACATCAAAATAACTACCAACTTCAACACCGCATACGTATCGCAATACAGTGATATTTGTGCACGTTGATAAAGCAAGTATACCGACACTGATTAGTAGACGTACAGATCAGGAAATACGTAATAAGCTAGAGCTTAAGAACCGTACTAGAAACAGTACACGGATCGCCTAGCCTTGTCTATTTTAGTTAAAGGAGAAAGCTATATTACCCTCAAAGCTTGAGACCACGTATTAGCTTAACTGCTAACGCGTCAGATTGCCTAGAGAATTATATCTTTACTTAGAGAAGATTATAACCTCCCTTAAGCTTAAGAGAATTTGTACTGGCCTTATAGCCAATATAATAGATTGCTAAGAGAATCGCAGTCTTGCTAAGAATACTTTATAGGCCCAACGGCTGTAAAGGACGTATATACCTAAACACCCTTACCTTAACACCCTTACCTTAACGACCTTAACCTCAACCTCAACCTCAACCTTAACCTTAAACTATAATATATACAAGGACTAGTACACTGCTTTAAACAACAAGATAGATCCTAAATGGAATGAGAGAATTGCCAAACATAGTTATAGGATTAATATAGCAACTGCCTTAAAGGAAGACCTGGAAGAATATATAGAAACGAAAATCTATAAGTATACATATAAGAACTTTATAGATTATACACTACGGTCGCTATTCTAAGAAGAATTTAAAGGCTTTACTATTAAGGACTTTAGAAAGATACGCTCTATTACTAGAGTAAAGCTCCGTACTCACCTACTCCAAAGAGAAGTATATGTCGCTATACACAGCAACAGATACCCACTTTATAAGGTTTTATATAATGTCCTTATAGAAGAGGAACCTCACAAATAGACAGATAAGGAAATCATAAGAGCTCTTAAGGAAGTCAGCCCTATAATTATAGTGGCACTATAAGAACAACTTAACTTAATACAAATAGCTCTAATATTAAATTAAGCTATAACCCCGTTAGTTATAACCTCTTTAGTTTCTACAACCCCCCCCCACAGCCCACTACCTTCCCACATGGTACCGACGCCTGTAAACCATTAACTACCCCCACTACCTCCAACGCCTATGATTTAGCCTATAGCTATGGCTACAATACCTAAAACACAAATACCTACCCCTACGACACCCTAACTAGCTGTTGCATCTATACCCTAGTAAACTGCACCAACCGCTACCTAATAGTAAGCTGCACCTACCTCTACCTAGGATTAACTACTTACCCTCCTTACTTAACTCCTATAGATGTAACGGAACCTTGTAGCAGGAACTACGGTGGGTCCTATTATTAGGCTAGGTATATAGGTAAGAACAAATCAACAACGTAATAATAACTAGTGGAGTAGTTGCCTAACAGATTAACTCCAATTATATTCTAAGATTTACTATAAGGAGAGAACTATCTATGGTAGGGACTAAGGTCCTTTAAATACACAACCATACTCCTAAGAAATCCTCTCTTATATATGAGGTACGTGTTATACGTATTATATATAGGCGTACACTGCGTATACTTTATACACTGCGTATAACATTATGTAACTTGCTTACTATTCCTTATTATATGGTTCTACCGGATCTATCCTAAACCGTGCCTATATTAACTAACTAGCTTCCTGCAACTCTTCCCTAAGTAGTTATAATATTGTACTTAAAGCGTCTGTAATACTATCTCCCTTCTCTTTATCTTCGTCCTTAAAGATTCCTAACATCTCCAAGTTGTCTACTAGAGGTATAATATCTGTTTAATTAGTCTAGTTAATATCCTTGCTTATTATACCTAAAGCTTCTTCTTCTTTATAAGTGTAATGTTATACTTGCACTATGGCTGCCATACTATTACTTGGTAAGATAATGTCGTCTCTATATTCTCGTTGTGCGAAAGCGGGGTTAGTGTATATTATAATAGTAAGTCCCTTATCTTAACAACCCTTATTTTACTTAGAGTGCACTAAAGCAAATATTTAATTGTCCTATAATATTCGCTTTATCTTTAACGCTAAATGTGCGCGTCCTATGACTTTTAACAGTCTTTAAGTTCCCTAAGTAACTTATTATAGGGTCTTATATTTAATCTGCCGCTATAAAGCTTAAGTCTAAGTTGGCTACCGCGCGCGCTAAACTCTATTGTTCTGCTAAAGAGACCGCTTAGGCCCTTAAGGCTTAACGTCGCTTCTTTAAGTCTTAGTAGGTTGCGTTTGCTCAGCTAACCCGTCTTAAAAAGGTTTATAAGAAGGTTCGTTTTAAGGAGTGGAAACTTGTTTAATAGGGTCTTAATAAGCTAGGTAATAAAAGAACTAGCTCTCCTCCTATAAGGGAAATAACTCTAAGTAGCTTAGCAATTGCTTTTCTTGGGTCCCCCTTAGGTAACTTATTTTTTAGCGATTCTTTTTTAGCGCTTTCTAACTTGCTCTCTTCTAATACTTCTTTACCTTTCCTATAGCGTTCTTTAGGTTGCTTAGTGGTTTCTAGGTAGTCTTACTATAGCCTATCTACTTTACTTTATACTATGTTTCGTTATCTACGTCCTTATAACTAATAATCTTTAAAACTTACTATTTGTCTTCTTCTTGTTCTCTATACGTGTCTACCTTATAAACTAGTGGCTTAATATTTCCGTGTGCTAGCTCTAGCATTGCAATATATTATATAGGGTAGATCTTTATTTTGGCTAGTAGGTTTAACTTATATATAATTAATAAAATCCTTTTATGACGGTGCTGGAGTGCGTTACCGGCCATATTTAACCAATTAGGATTTTCTATGCCCGGTATGCAAAATCGCTATTGGCCCGCTTACTACTAGCGCCTTAGCGGCCCTCGCGACATGCCTACCTACTACCCCTAAACGATTCTTCTTCTTCTTCTCCTTAGCTTAGTATTCTTGTATAGTAGCAATCTACAAGCTTTAGTTTAGAAGCATTTATACAAGCCTGTTACATTATACTAAGCTCTCTATACACTGCCTGGGAAGGCCTTAATAATATCCCACCCTAAAAGAAGACCTTCGTCTACAACAACGCGTTAACGCGTTATACTCAGACATTAAAAAACTCACACTACTACGCCTAAGAAGGCCCTAATAATATCCCACTTTATAGGCCAGACTGTACTTAACCTATACCCCCAAAAGAACCCCAGAATTAAAACTAAATTATATAATTCTAATAAACTTTAGAAAGCTAATAATGGCACCTAAAGCAAGCTTATCTAAAAGACCTGCCTCTACCTAAGAGGAACACGAGATCTAGTTAGGATTAGAAATTAAAGACAATGACAACGTTATAGGTGTACACGAGCAGATTTGTGCCCTTACTGCCAATTAGAAGGTTAATTGTCTTCAAGCCCAAAGTACACAAGAGACTCTAAAGGAGATCCTAGAAAGCCTTGCTGCCTTATAAAATAGCCCAGCCTCCCCTTTACAAAGCCTTAGTTAACCCATTCACTCAACCAAATGCAATATACTAGAGAGTACGGATATAATAATAAAGCAATTAAAGTCCGTTAAGCTCCCTGACCCCCTACTATTATTAAACGGCATAAACCCAACCTTTAAGAACTGGAGAATTTAGGTATAAGGAAAGCTTTATATTAACCACAACCATTTCCCCTCTAAAGAAGCTAAAATGCTCTACCTCTTTGGTTAAACTATTAGGGACGCCCAGCGACACCTTTAGGTTAAGTTTAAGGATAAGTTACCTATTCGGTTTACATCTATTAACAAAATAATACAGCATCTAGCTGCTATTTATGTTAATCCAAATAAAGTATGGAATGCCCGTTATAACTATAATCGCCTAATAATAAAATTAAACTAATTCTTTACCAAGTTCTAGACTTAATTCTTACACCTAGTAGGCAAAGGCCAGGTTCCCCCTAAGAACTATTGTTTGGACCTATACAACAAGCTAACTGTCACGGAGCGAGCACAAGCGATAGTAATATATAGCAAAGTAGGTATTATTAAGCTATGTACATAAACTGCGTGATGAAGTTAAGACGTTGCGTAAGGAGAGAAGGTAAGGAAACAGGGAGAAAGGGTATATATTGTTAGTTTTGTTACTTGGTCGACACGTGCACAGAGCAGGATAGGATTTAAGGAGCGGTCCTGGCAGAACTTGGCAGGATTTATTGGACTTGGCAGAATATGGCAGAATGCGGCAGATTGCCATTAGATTGCTATAGATTGCCAGCAGATTGCCGTCTCGCGGTTAGTCTCTTCTTGCTACGTCAGTGGAAACAGGTGGACGTGTGTAAGGTGTCACGGAGGTGTCCTATAACAGTACCCCCCCTTTAAACTTGAGCTTCTGCAAGATGGGGCTGTGGTAGTTCTAGGTGGAGTTTATAAAAGTCTTCTACAGCTTATATAAGTCCTACAGAGTTAATGGGTTCCTATAAGGGCTTAGTAAAACCTCTCTATTTTATAAGGTACATATATTTACGTTTCTGTTTATCATACTTAATGTTATTAACTCTTTTAATAAGGTACTTATCCTCACCATCTACTTTAACTAGTGGGGGAGGGTCTTAAATCTATCCAGGTAGGGCGTCTAATATAGGGGCGGCAGGGCGGAGGACTAACGTATAGAATATAGGGTGGATTTTAACCGTATTAGGGAGCTTTAGTTAGTAGGTATAAGGAGAGATAACTTTTCCAACCTTATAAGGGCCGGCGTTCTTCTAGTTAAGTTTCTTAGTAGGTCGTTTTGTATTTAGATTTCTTGTGTCTAGCTAGACAAAGTCACTAATTTGGTAAGCTAGTGCTGGGGTTTGGTTCTTATTTGCTACGGCTTTATAGACAGACTGGGCCCATGTTATTTTATTAGTAAAAAACTCTTATAGTTCTTCTATCTTTTTTATAAATTCATTTGCTTCTGCAACTTGTAAGGCCTAATAAGCTAGGTGAGGAACATTACTAAAGGGTTTAAAACCTATTTGCAGGTGCTAGCCATAATTAGCCAGGAATAGGGAGACCTTTATAGTTTCTAAGACGGAGTTATTTATAGTAAATTCGGTAAATGCAAGCTAGTCCATCCAGTCGTCCTGCAAATATAATGTGTATATCCGAATATACTGTTCCATTATAGCATTTGTATGTTCTGTTTAACCATCCGTTTCTAGGTGATATACTATAGACAACAGTGCTTTAATGTGGAGTTGGGTAGTTAGTTCTTCCCAAAACACTAAGACAAACTGGCGGCCTTTATTGGAGATAATCATTTTGGGGAGTCTGTGGAGTTTCTATATATAATCTAGGAACAGTTAGGCAATGGTAGGTGTTAATATATTAGGGTAGGCGATTAAGTGTCTTATCTTGGATAGTCAATCTATAACTACTATAATATTTGTGTATCCTTTACTTATAGGGAGATTAATAATAAAGTTAATTAAGATATCCTTCCATCTTTGGTCCGGAACAGGCAGTGGCTTTAGAAAGCTGTTATACATTTCATGTAAAGCTTTGGCTCGTCAGCAGGTATGGCAGCTGGAGACGTACCTTTATATTATATTATGTATGTTTAGCTAGTAGTATTCTTGTTAAAGCAGTTCCAGGGTTTTTTCTTAGCCTGGGTGGCCGGCTACTAGTAGGTTGTATATATGTTTAAGGAGCTTAAGCTTAAGTTTATCGTAATTAGGGACAACTAGGCGGTTTTAATAGTACAAGTGGTTTCCGCGGACTTTGCATTTGCTTAGAGAAACCTTTTTAGAGCGTCTAACGCTGTCTTGAATTAGCTTAAGCGTCTCTTAAATAAATTTATCGTTTGGATATTTGTTGACTATGATCTGTTTAATAGTTTAATTGGTTATTTTAAGGGTTTGTACCATAAGATCTTTAATAGGGGGATTAAATAGCTTAGGGCGGAGTAGAGTCTAATTACGGTAAGAGCGCGCTTCTTCTTAAGCTGGTGCGTCCTATAAATGTTGGGTTAGGGCATTAGGCTTCTAGCCTTGGACGCCTAGGCGGTATGTGATTGAGAATTGGAATTAGGACAGATATTTTAACCAGCGGGCTTGACGGTGGCTTAGCTATTTTGTAGTTATAAAGTACTACAGGTTCTTATAGTTGCTAAGAACTTTAATTAGAAATCCAGTTCCTTCTAGTTCTAGTTGCTATTGCTTAAAGTATTTGATAATCGCCAGTAATTCCTTGTCATAGATCTCGTAATTATATTTGGCTGGGCTTAGTTGTTTTAAGAAGTATGCTATGGGGTGCAATACTCCTTCCTTATTGTATTAAGATAGAATGCCTCCAGTAATGTAATTAGATAAGTCAGCTTCTATAACGCTTATTTGGTCTGGGTTAAAGTGTTAAAGCATAGGTGTAGTGGTAAATATAACCTTTAGATAAGTAAAGGCCTTCTTATATTCCTTATTAAAGATAAAGGCTTTGTCCTTTTGGGTTAAGGCTATAAGGGGTGAAACTAAGGCGGAGAAGTTATTAATAAACTATTGGTAGAAGTTGGCGAAGCCTATAAAGGCCCTTACGTCCTTGACGTTCTCAGGTTCTTGCCAGTTCATAATTGCTTCAACCTTCTTGGGGTCTATTTATACGCTATTTATAGAAATAACGAGTCTAAGGTATAGGACTTCTGTTTTATAGAACTTGCATTTATCTATATCTAATTATAGACTGGCTCCGCGTAAGGCTTGCAGGATCAGTTTAATATATTTTTAGTATTCAGCCAGATTATTGCTGTATATTAAGATGTTGTTAATATAAGCAGTATAAAAAACGTCCAGGTATGGGTGTAGGGTATTATTTACAAAGTGTTAGAATGAACTTGGGGCATTTATAAGGCCAAATGGTATTACTAAGTATTTAAATAATCCGTATTAAGTATGAAATGCAGTAAGCTATTCGTCTCCTTTTACAATACGGAGGCGGTTAAATGTGTGGATAATATTAAGCTTCGTATAGAAGCAAGCCTTACTTAATTGGTTTAGTGTCTCTTAGATTAATGGGATTAAGTATTAGTTCTTAACAGTAACAACGTTAAGGGCTCGGTAGTCTATACAAAAGCGTAGACTGCCGCTAGGTTTCTTAACAAAGATTACTAGTACAGCTATGGGTAATGAACTTGCTCTAATAAAACCCTTATCCAGATGTTTGTTTAAGTACTTCTATAGTACTTAGAGTTCGTTTTGGGACATCCTGTATAAAGGTCCAAATCCAGGATGTTTTCCTTCTTTAACTATAATCTTATGATTATATAGACGGCGTTCTAGTAGCTTATTGGCTTCCTTTTGTAAGAATATATCTAAATAATTATAGTACTCTATTGGTACCTTTATGGCGGGGTCAGTGTGCTTCTTTAGTGCTAAGGCCTTCTTAATATTGGCCATCGTAACAGTAAAGATTATATATTCTGGTTTCCTGGCGAGTTATACCAGCAGAGTAGCTCCAATTATGTGGATATCTAAGGTGTTAAGCGAGCTTAGATTGTCCTTAGTTTCTTATATAGTTTCTTGTTTAGGTTTAGGTTTAGTATTAGTTACGGAGTTAGTATTAGATTTAGGTTTGGGTTCTTTAAGTATCCTTTTTATAGTAGAATACCAGTTTTTCTGGTACTTTTATATGTTAAGCTTAAGCTTCTACTTAGTTCCGGGTGCAGCAGTTAGAGTTAGTTTATGTAGTTATATATTATTTTCAGGTTCTTAGTGGTTATTAGTAGAAGTCTTACATTAGTGGAATTTGGTGGAATTCTCTGGTAGGTGGAATTGGGTGGACTTTTTAGGTATAGGGTGGACGTTAGTGGAAATTTTAGACTAGTAGATCTTAATAGATTTTCCAGATTTTGGTTTAGGGTCTAAGTAGTGAGTTATAAGGCACTTCTACTTATAGCGGGAGGCGGTAAATAGAAGCTTAAGGTTGTCCTAATTAATAGTTACCTTATATAGCTTTATCCAGGGTTATCTAAGGATTACTAGGTAACCTAGGGTAGTTATAAAGAGCTTAATTAATTCTTTATGGTTTAGGTATTGGAGTCTTAGGGCCGCTATATGAGTAATACAGCCTAAGATAGTGCGTTTGCCATTAAATCCAAATACATTAATATGCTGGTTGAGGGGTGTTAGGGTAAACCTATTGTCTTACATAAAGATCTTATTAATAAATCCTATACTACTAGCTCCTGTGTTAATTAGGACTTAAGTATTAGCCTATTAACCTTTCTGCCAAAGATAGCAGTTAACAGTTATACTACAATCCTAAGAGTTAGGTTTTATAACATCTAATGCATTTAACAAGATCCTATAACATAGCTATTCTGGAGAGCGACTTAACTCTAGGACATGCCTTTTAGTAGTAAGCGGGAAGGGGTTCCTATAGAATGTTGGTTGTAACTTTGTCCTTATAAGTAGTGCTTACTAGATATGGGGCTGGAGCTAGGTAAAGATTAGGGATGGTAACTGGAGGATTGATGTGGTAAATAGTTATTAGTGTTAGCTGTTTATAAGTTGTGTTAGGGTATAGGGATGGAGTAGTATCTTAAAATATATTTCTTGCTTCTATATTTAAAGCAAAGGCTTAGCTTAATGTGTTATTTTTATTTAGGGGACCCTAGTGGAGCGTATTCTAGGGTCCCTATGTTAATATCCATGGCGTTAGGGTGCTTAGGCTAAAATAATGACTTAATGGACATTCGCGGGGCTATTGTATTATATTAAGGAGTGGACTTTAGTGTTAGGCGTAGTATATCATTATACCGTTTATTAATGACGTTTACGCAGGCGTTAAGAGCTTTTGGTAGGTCTACACCTATTAGGGAGGTTTTTAGTTTAGGGCTTAGGGACTTAATAAGGCTATTAACCAGTGCGGAGTCATTCCAGCCTATTTTCTTTGCGTAATGGTTGAATTTAGAGAAGTATATTAGGAAACTTTTTATTCCTTAAGTTATATGGTTTATCTTCCTCTAAGCGGTAGCTTAATGGTTTTGGTTACTATATATGGCTTTAAGTAGTATAACTAGACTTTGTACTGAGTTTAGTTAAAGGGGTTTAATAAGGTCAGCTGCATCTCCTCCTAGTTAACTTAGGGCGTAGCAGAGTTGGTTGGCTTCAGTTAGGTAGCGGTTAGCATTACCAGTTAGCTTATTTTTAAGCTGGCTTAGGAATAATTAGAGTTCTTATTATTTACCAGTGAATATCAGAGGGTCTAGTAGTTGTTTAGATTATTATGGTGCAGTAGTTGGTTTGGGATAAATAGTTACTATAGGTTTAGGACTCTTATCCCGCGTGTTTGTCTCTAGAGAAGGCGTTCGGTCTTAGGGCCCTAGTATAGGCATCCTAAGGGTGCGAACTTCTTCTTAAAGGTCCTTAATTATTTACAGGTGTCGTGCCTCTTGTTTAACTTATTATTAAGTTAAAGTGACTTGGTTCTATATAAGGGCGTCTATAAAGGACTTCTATATCTTTACCAATTGTTCTTAGAGTATGGATATAATGCCAGCGGCTATTATGGGGGCTTTAGGGTTATTCTGCATTTCAGAGGGTGGTATATAAGGTTAACGTAATATAGTGTTACGGAGCGAGCACAAGTAATGGTAATATATAGCAAAGTAGGTATTATTAAGCTATATACATAAACTGCGTAATAAAGTTAAGACGTTGCGTAAGGAGAGAAGGTAAGGAAACGGGAAGAAAGGGTATATATTATTAGTTTTGTTGCTTGGTCAACACGTGCACGGAGCAGGATAGGATTTAAGGAGTGGTCCTGGCAGAACTTGGCAGGATTCGTTGGACTTGGCAGAATATGGCAGAATGCGGCAGATTGCCATCAGATTGCCGTAGATTGCTAGCAGATTGCCGTCTCGCGGTCGGTCTCTTCTTGCTGCGTCGGTGGAAACAGGTGGACGTGTGTAAGGTGTCACGGAGGTGTCCCGTGACACTAACAGTCTAACTATAAGAGAAGATTGCGGTAGCCTTAAACAACCTACTAACCTACTAAAGACTTGCAGCCTGATGTTTATTACTGGATTTAGAACTAAAACAAATTAATACTTATTCTAATCGACTAAAGCGGCCCTGTAGCGACTGTAACCTATCCGCTACACTAATGGGAGCTAGCGTTAGAAGACAAACCACGACCGCCCTTATACTAAAAGCGGTCACAACTACCTACCTATAAACCTTACCTAATCCATTATATACTATACCTTTAACTAATGCTTATTATAACACCCTAATTAACCCTACTATGGTCACGTGCTTTAATTATAGAAAGGATGGTTACTTTACTACGTCCTGCCCAGAGCTAAAGGATATGGGTAATATCAAGGAGATAGAGGAAGAAGAAATGTCTAATAAGTTAGGAAAAGAAGAACCCTAGGGAAAGACTCCCCCCTAGGGTATCCTATTAATCTTAAAGAGATTAATCTAAGTCAGCTAATAGGTAGAAAACACTTTATGGTTCCATGTATAGTATCTTAAAATGGATATAGAGTTAATACAACTGCCCTTATTGACACTAAAGCAAATAGCTTTGCCTTTATAAACACTGCTTATACGAATGATGTTGCTAAGTTCTTAAATGTAAATGCTACCCAACTAGAGAAGCCTATTTAAGTAAAAGGCTACAACAGTTAAGCCGGTATGCCGGTTACCCACATTTTAAAGCTATATATCACTATTAATAGACGACGCCAGTTTGGTATCCCCTTCTGCATCCTAGACCTAGGGTTACATAATATAATTCTTAGCCGAAAATGGATGTCCTACTTTAATATTTGGCTGAATATTTAACAAAGACAGTTTATCTAGCTAGAGAATAGACCAAAGTTACCCTCCTTTGTTAGGGAAATCCGCACTGACCATAAGACGTTAGCCGTGAAGGCTGATCCTACCTACTAGCAAGATGTTAGGAACTGCGACCTAGCCTTTACTCAAGAAGATGCCTGCCGCGAGGCCGGCAGGAACTCTGTACTAACGAGGATACTCCCCCAAAGGACTACAGTCAAGGAGGACTCTACTTACGGAAGTGGAACGGACACTAATATAGACGACTTCCAAATTGCGGAGATCCGGCTAATGGGGAAGAGAATGTACCAATAGGATATAAAGGACAACCTTTAGAAGATGCAATGAGAGCTAAAAGGAGTAAGGACAACGCTAATACCCTAGAAGCCCCTAAGGCCACGGATAACCCTACTATTATATAACACCTCTATAGTAGACATCGCGGCAATTAGTACTATAGGTTTCTACTTTAATATATATCGGAAGGATAACGAAGTCTTTACTACTAGTTTATACAAAATTAACCGGATTATTACTAAGAGGGAAGAAGTGCCAGTAGAGGAAACTGATGAGGAATTAGTTAAGCGCCTCCTCCCTAATTACCTCTTAAACTATAGAGACGCGTTCTTAAAAGCAGCTTTAGATATACTACCCCCCCACCAAACCTATAATTATAAGATTCAGTTAGAGACTAATAACTCCCTAGGCTACAGCCCCCTTTACTAGCAAACTATAGAGGAACTAAAGGCAACAAAGCAGTACCTAATTGACAACCTTTATAAAGGGTTTATTAAGCCAAGCTAGGCTCCCTTTGCTTCCCCTGTTTTATTTATAAAGAAACTTAATAAAAGCCTTTGTTTTTGTATCAACTATTAGAAGCTAAACGCTATTACTTAAAAGGATTAGTACCTTCTCCCTTTAATTAATAAAACCCTTACACGTCTAAGCTAGGCTAAAATCTTTACCAAGCTTAATATCCGCCAAGCTTTTTACTAAATTAGGATAGACCCTATATTAAAAGACCTAATAACGTTCTGTACCCGTTACAGGTCTTACAAATATAAAGTCCTTCCTTTTAGACTAATGAATGGGCTAGCCACTTATTAACGGTACATAAATGATATTCTTTTTAACTACCTTAATGAATTCTGTATGGCATACCTAGATAATATTCTTATATACTTAGATAACAAACTTGAGCACTAAGTTCACGTTAAGAAGGTCCTAGAGAGACTATAGAATGTAGGCCTATAAGTTAATATTAAAAAATGTAAATTTAGAGTAAAACGCATAAAGTACCTTGGGTTTATTATTAGTATAGAAGGAATTAAAGTTAACCTAGAGAAGGTTAAGGCAATCCACAACTAGAAACCCCTTTATACTATAAAAGGAATCCAGTCCTTCCTTAGCTTTTGTAATTTCTACTATTGGTTTATCTATAACTACAAAGTCGTAGCTAAGCCTCTTATATAACTAACTAAGAACGACACGTCTTTTATCTTTAACGATAACTATATAAAAGCCTTTAAGGAGTTAAAGGACTAACTTGTCTCCTCCCTAATCCTTTATCACTATGACCCAGACCTTAAATTAATGCTAGAAACGGACGCCTCTAACGGGGTAGTAGTGGGAGTCCTTTTATAGCTATACCTAGATAGTAAATGGTACCCTATTGCGTTCTTCTTAAAAATAATAGCCCCAGCTAAGTGCAACTACGAAGTGCATAATAAGGAAATATTGGCTATTATATAATTATTATCCTAGTGGCGCGCAGAGCTTAGAAGCACAGACTCTTAGATTAAGGTTTATACCAATTACAAAGCCCTTAAGTATTTTATAACAATAAAACAACTTACTAGTTAACAGGCCTGGTGGGCTAAAATACTCTCCTAATTCTTCTTTATAATTATATACCGCCCTAGTAGGTAAAATGCTAAGGCTAACGCCCTAACCTAAAGAGAATAGGATGTGGGGCTATAAGACAAGCTAAAGGCTTAGCACCGGACACGCGCCCTCCTCTATACCGAACAACTTAACCTATGTATCCTTAAGGAACTAAGCTCCAAATAGAATAAGGTAGCACCTATAGAAGGAGAGACCCTAGATAAACTAATGGGACTAATTAATTACATCCTAACTATAAACCGCACAGCCAAATCCCTAAAAGCCCTCCGCGATTAAGCTATGGGGGGTAACCCTAGTTTGGAAATGGAAGACGGACTGCTCCTATACCAAGAACAGCTTATAGTTCCAGATATTGACAACCTATAAACAGAGCTGATCCGTGAAGCCTACTATTAAGTCTCTACGGCGCACCCTGGTTGAGATAAGACCTACTAACTACTATTACCTTGTTACTATTGGCGAGGACTCCTGTCCAATATAGAACGATTTATTAGAAATTGTTATGCTTGTAAACGCGTAAATACCCCTAGGGACTGAACTCCTAGATGGCTGCAACTACTGCCAGTCCCTAAACGCCCTTGGCAACATATTATAATGGACTTTAAATTATTCCTAAAGAATAAACACGGCTACGATATGGCCTTTATAGTAGTTAACTAACTAAGTAAGCAAGCCGTTTCTCTCCCTTGCTTTAAGACTATAACCGTAAAGGACATAGCCCGTATGTATGTGGACAATATCTACCGGATCTATGGCGCTTCTAAGTTAATTGTCTCTAACTATAGACCTTAGTTTATATTAAACTTCTAGAACGAATTCTGCTGTATCCTTGGGATTAAGATTAAGCTCTCTACTATATTCTACCCTTAGACCAACGGCTAAACCGAGATTATAAACCAGTACCCTAACTAGCAACTTCGCCCCTTTGTTAACTACTACTAGGACAACTAGTCGGAACTACTACCTATAATAGACTACGCACAGCTTACGCTCCCTTATAATAGTATAGGAATATCGCTATTTAAGTTACTCTATGGATATAGGCCACAAACATCCTTTAATTGGGATAGACCTATAGGACATATAACGGCCCGCGAACGCCTTAGCTATAAAGAGGCCCAGATATTCGCTAAGAGAATATATAGGGCCTAGGAGACTGCCTAAGCAATTATAAAAAGGGCACAAGAGAAGAAAGAGTCTAACATGAACTAATATTACCGCAAGATAGACTTCCACGTAGGAGATAAGGTATGGGTGTTAATAAAGAACTGGAAAACCCAAAGGCTAAGCCGCAAGCTAGACCACTAAATAGCTGGCCCCTATAAAATCCCTAAGAAGGTAGGGCACTCTTTTAAGGTTAAGCTACTAGAGTTAATAAAGATCCACCCTATCTTCTCTCTAGACTGACTGCGGAAGGCCGCAGACAACCTATTGCCTGGACAGTATAATAACCCCCCACCACTAATTCAGATTGCAGAGGACGAAGAATGGGAAGTTAAAGAGATCTTAGCAGTAAAGAAGGACCGTAGTACCTTAAAATACTATGCGAGCTGGGTAGGTCATGATAAAGATCTAGAATGGTACCCCGCATCTGATTTTAAGTACTCTCTCTATAAGCTATGAGATTTCCACCTAGCCCACCTAGACCTCCCTAGACCACCACGTAAGTTAGATAGCTGGGTTAAATGCTAGGAAGAGGGGTTAGATAACTATAATAATTTAAACAACAATAAAGAACTTGGATAAAGCCTAAGGGCAGGCTTTTTTGGGAGGGGGGGGTAATGTGATGGTGCTAGAGCGTGTTACCGGCCATATTTAACCAATTAGGATTTTCCATGCCCAGCATGCAAAATCGCTATTGGCCCGCTTACCACTAGCGCCTTGGCGGCCCTCGCGACATGCCTACCTACTGCCCCTGAACGATTCTTCTTCTTCTTCTCCTTAGCTTAGTATTCTTGTATGGTAGCAATCTACAAGCTTTGGTTCAGAAGCATTTGTACAAGCCCGTCACACCTTTACTTGATTTTAAAAGGTCCTAGTCTAACATAGTCTAACTTCTTACTTGGTTATTAACTTTTAAAATTTTTATATAGTAGCTATACTTTATCTCCCTCCTTAAGATCTGGTCCCTTAGATCTCTTAGTATTGTAGTACCTTTTTATTTGTTCTTATACTAGTTTAGCTATTTCCTTAAGGTCTGTATAAAGATTTATTAACGTCTCTATTCTTTATTTAGCTGTGCTACTTGTCTTTTTTACTTAATATAGCGATAATAACATTCTTAGTTTATATCCGTAATTTGCCTTAAATGGTAATATCCCTATTTTTTCTTATGGTGTTATATTATATGTAAACTATGTAACTGGTAATAATAATACCTAATTGTTTTATACGTGATTAATATAATGCCTTAGATACTGTTTTAGTGTCTAGTTTAGTCTTTCTATTTATCTATCTATCTGCGGATAATATGCTGTAGATATTGCTATGTAAACCCCTTATTCTACCAGAAACACTTCCTAAAATACTGCTATAAATCTTGGATCTCTATCTAATATAATCTTATCTAGTGCTCTATGTCTTGTAAATACTTCCTTTATATAGATTCTAGTGATATCTTCTACTAATATCTCTTTAGTGCATGCTATAAAGTATCCCTACTTTATTAGCTTATCCACTATTACTAAAATCGCGTTATGATCTTATCCTGTAATAGGATCTTTTAACTTTGGTAACTTAATAATAAAGTCCTATAATATAACTTCCTATGGTCTTCCTAGTATTTTAATAGGTTATAGCCCTCTATATGGCTTATGCCTTGTTGGTTTGTTCCTTTAGTAATCTAGATATTTCCTTATAACTTATCTTGCTAGCCCCTAGATTCCTTAAATAATATACTTCTTTTAAAGCCTTAATACTAAGCCTATAGCTTCGTTGTGTCCTTATATTATTCCCTTATGGAATTCTTTAACAAATTCTTCTATAATAGACTTAGGCATATACGTTGCTTCTCTATTTTTGTATTGCTTTAAGTTTAAATCCTCTGCCTATGCTTTTTAGATCTTCTGTGTTTAATTACTCTTTAGTAATTTATAGATCTGGCTTTCTTTGGTTACTATAATCTTTAGATAGTTATACCTAATTAATCCATCTTAATTCCTTTGCAATAAAGCTCCTAATAGCTTTTTATTACTTTATAGTTTAGCCTTTCTACTTAGAGCGTCTACTTGTGCATTATCTATACCCTTGGTATGCTAAATTTTGAAATAGTATTCTATAAGCATTTCCGCCTATCTAACCTGTCTTCGGTTAAGTTTCTTTATTATTAGGAATCCTATAAGGTTCTTATAGTCCGTCTTAACCATAAATAGTTTCTCTGTGTCTTGTAAGAATGCTCTCTATTCCTTAAGTGCTGTAACTATACCTAATAACTCCTTGTTATAGATGTTATAGTTTAACTCTAGTAGTGTTATTTTCTGACTATAGTATACTATTAGATGCTATACGTCCTAATGCTTCTATAGCAAATATACTCCTAGTGTAAAGTCTAATACGTCTATCTTAATAACTATTTCTAACTTTAGTTGATAGATCTTGAGGACTAGTTCTTAGGTAAATAACTCTTTAAGTTCCTAGAACAGCTCCTTCTATTTGCTACCCTAAACCCACAGTTCCTCTTTCTTTGTTAGCCTTATAAATGGCTTGATGCTTTTTAACTATTGTGCTATAAACCTCCTATAGTAGTTATAAAACCCTAGAAACGACCTTAATTGCGTAATATTCTCTGGTTCTTACTAACTTACTATAGCTTTGACTTTCTTTAGGTCCATGCTAATTTTCCCTAGTTTACTAATAAATCCTATAAAATTGGTCTTTACTATAAAGAACTCGTATTTCTTAATTGCTACTGGTATCTATTCTTTCTATAGTCTCTTTAAAACCTATTTAATGTGTTCTTTATGTTCTTCCTCATTTTCTAAGTAGATAATAATGTTGTTAAGGTATACTATAATAAACTTATCTAGGTGTTCTCCTAATACACTATTAATTTGCTTCTAGAACGTTGCTAGTGCGTTTATAAGCCTGAATTGTATAACTAATGGTTTATATAGTTCTTCCTTTAATCTAAAGGCTGCCTTCTATTTGTTGCCTTTCTTAATCCTGATCTAATGGTACGCCTATCTTAGATCTATCTTTATAAAGATCTTTACGTTGCCTATCCTATTTTAGATTTTGCTAATTAAGGGTAAAGAATACCTATCCTTTTTAGTAATACTGTTTAACTATCTGTAGTCTATATACATCCTAAGTTTTCTGTTTTTCTTTAGAATAAACAGTACTAGATATCCTGTTAATAACTATAACGGTCTAATATATCCCTTATATAAGTTTTTCTAGATAAACTCCTTAAGCGCTACTGACTCCGTTTTAGTAAGCTTGTAGATTAAAAAGAACTTTAGACTTATTCCCTCTTCTAATTCTATCTTGTAGTCCCATACTATATGCTTTAATAGCTTTTCACTTTCTAGTAACCACAACTTTTTAATATACTTGTAGTATCTCTTTGGTATATAACTTAAGCTTTGCTTAGTCTCTTTATATATTGCTCTAACTTGGTACCATACTAACTTGGTTTGCTATTACACTTTACGCCATTAAGTATTCTTAATATTAACCTAACCTATAACCCAATTAATCTTTAGATTATACTCCTGTAATTAAGGCATCCCTAGTATTGCCTCGTCCTGTCCTAATAGTAGGATATTAAAAGACATTCTAACTGGTCTTCCTTTAATAGTTAACTAAATAGGTCCTATTTTAAGATTAATAATGCCTCCTCTATAGGCTATCTAATCTCCTAAAATTATTGTAAGTAGATATGGGTGTTTTTTTTATCTATGTGGTAACCCTATCCTTCTACTACTTTTGGTAATATATGGTTCCTAATTACTCTACTATCTACTAACGCTTCAAACTGTTAATCTTGCTATTTAGCTTATAAATTTAGGTGTTAATTTTAAATTCCTTTAAGAGTCTAAGGCTCTAATACTAGTTCCCTCTGGTCCTATACGCCTCCCCTTTTCCTAACTATTGGCTGCTAGATCCTGCCTGTACTTAGTCTAACTTAGGCTAATACTTAGTTCGTTTCTTTTCCTTTATATACTATAGATAAGTGTTCTCTAGGTACTCCTACTATTGTTATCTATCTAGGTATTCTTCTATAAGGAATCTTTCTAGTTAAAGTATTAAGTCCCCTTAACCTTGTACTTCTATTAGGTGCTATCTATATATATACTTAGTGTTCCTAAACCGCTTTTCCTCTAGTGCCTAATATATCCTTACTAGGTACTTCCGGTTCTTGTCTTTCGGTGCTTTATATATGTTATATATATTATCCACACAAGCTATCCACGATAGTATATAATGCGCTGTATGTTTTAGGTTAACTCTCAGTTTGTTTTTATTCTTAAGTTTAAACCTATACCTAGTTAACCTAACTACTAGTATCTCTGCTGTGGGTACTAAGATTTATTACTTACTTCTTTAGTCCTTAAATCCTTCTTCTAGGTTCCTTAACGTTATAATTAACGCCCCTTTAATATGACTTATACGTTTTTCTATAATAGGTTAGTTTTAGACAACTTTTTTATTTAGCTATATATAGAAATCTTCCTATTTGTTATTGTGTCGTTGCCTATACCACTTTCTATACAACTGGTTTAGTGTATATAGTCTATCTATTAGAAAGTACCTTATTATTGCTATATTATAATATCCTTTAGTATGTCTTTCTTTAAACCTAGTTAGGATATCTAGATCCTCTTCTTATTCTAATTTATCCAACCATTTTACCCTAGGTGTCCCTGCACTTAGCCTATTAGTAACTCTTCGTACGGGTGCTCTATCTCTTATATAACCTAGTATAGCTGACCTCTTGTCTAGCTTTTGCTCTTACTATATAATAATTCTTGTTCTGAACTTATCTATAGTTTCTTATTTTTTGCGTCTTGTAGCTAAATCTTTATAGTTATCTTGCTTTTTAATCCTAGTATTAACTGTTTAATCTTTAGGCTAAATACTGCGTTTACCTAGGATTGCTAACGTTCTTATTTATTCCCCAGACTTATAGTTCTTAAACTTGCGTCCTATACTTATTTGTTTATTACTAAACTAAGTTACTACTCTTTCCTATTGGTTTTCGTCTGTTGTAGGTCCTTAGGTGTGTCTTATCTTATCTTAAAAATCTTAAGCTTCTTATATCTCTTCTTAAGAATCTTAAGCCTGTGGCCTTTTGCCTTTATTAAGTAATAAGCTAGCACTAGTAGTTATCTGCTTACTTAGTTTCTTCTAAACGTTACTCCTATCGTCTTATAAAGCAATGGAAATTATATTTAATAGTGTTATAATATCCGTTACTAAACCCTATTTTATAATGGTCTTAGTTTCTACTTCTATTTTAACTTCTCTGAGGTTTGTATACTCCTAGTAAGCTGCCTTTATTGCCTTATTATTAGTGAATGCTTTACCTATATTAAATTCATTGTCCTTAATATCCGATCTATGAGCTAGTTTGTTGGTTTCTTTAAACTTAGATAACAATAGCTCCTATAGCCAATAGCTTGCGCCATACTTAGTGTCCTTATAAATTTAGTATGCGTTGTTATAATAATACGCAAAACTGTTAATTAAACATTCTTTTATTCCTTATAGTGCACCATTATCCCTCTATATATATGTGCCGTCTGCTGGCCTAGTTCCCTTTACTATATAGTTACTTTAACCACCTCTATAGTCTCTAGTAAAATGACCTTGTTTTCCGCAATTTATATAAGCCCTATTTTTAAACTATTTTTCTTGCTATGGAGTCCACCTAAACGTCTTTTACTACTAAGATCTTTGGTTTGGCCTCTGTTTCTAGGTCCTTTAATTACTTAATTCTTAACCTCTGGGTTTCCATAGTTTCTTTTCCCATCTTTAGGTTTCTTTGGTACCGCTTAGGTCTATTAGCTCTGCGCTATTCTATGGTTTTTAACTCTATATCTATTATTGCGTATTCTACGCCTTATATAACTATAGAACTCTGTCTTGCCCTTTCTTAGCTTGTTCCCTTTAATAGATCCTATTATTAATCTTTATTAACTGGTCTATTAACTCTCTTAGAGTATCCGCATCTTCCATTAGGATAATTGCGTCCTGGACTTTAGCCTTAAGTCTCTATTTATACTGTGCTATAAGCGCCCTATTATTCTACTCAACCTATATAGCTAGTGTTTAAAACTGTGTTATATACTTAATTACTAAAGTGTATTGTACTAAGTTCTAAAGCTTTTGTTCCGCTATAGTTATAGCCTCCAGATCTCCAAATATCTATATTAGTTGTTTTGCGAACCCGTTTTAACTAGTAAATATATACCGCATATCCTAGTTAGTAGTTATTATGCCATTAGCCTATATTTCCGTAAGATATAGTTTAAACTACTTAAGTGCCCTCCCTATTAGGAACAATCCTGCATAGGCTACTTAATCTAATAATATTGCTAACTTCGCTCCTTCCTGTATTACCTTAAAGTACATTTGCGTAAGAAATCCTTTAAGTTTTAACTTCTCTCCTAAGAACCGTTTGATTAAAGGTAGCTTAATTTTTACTGCTCTAATTCTATTAATATATTCTTTAAGTATCCTATTATTGTTTTATAAGTAATTAACTATTTCCTATAACTAACCTTGTGCAACCACTTAAGAATCCCTATTGTCTATGCTAGTATTACCTGGCCTTAAGGTTGTAGCTACTGTTAACGCCGTCGTAACTAGTGCTTTAGGTAGCATATTATTTAATCTTATTTAATACCGTAACCTTAGTAGTGAATATGTAACGGAACCTTATAGTAGGAACTACGGTGGGTCCTATTATTGGGTTAGGTATATAGGTAAAAACAAATTAATAATATAATAATAACTGGTGGAGTAATTGCCCAATAGATTAACTTTAATTATATTTTAAGATTTACTATAAGGAGAGAACTATCTATAGTAGGGACTAAGGTCCTTTAAATACATAACCATACTCCTAAGAAATCCTCTCTTATACGTAAGGTACATGTTATACGTGTTATACATAGGCGTACACTGCATACACTTTGTACACTACGTATAACATCACGTAACTCGCTTACTATTCCTTATCATATAGTTCCACCGGATCTATCCTGGACCGTGCCTGTATTAACCAACTAGCTTCCTATAACTCTTCCCCAAGTAGTTATAATATCGTACTTAAAGCGTCCGTAATAACAGACGCAGAATCAGTAATTATTGCCTATGGCAACTGCCTCTACCTTCCCTTTAGTAACCGCTTCTACCCTATCTAGTGCTCCTCCTGCCCAGTATCTTTACCCTAGTACTGCCAATACCGACCCTGCTATACACCTGCCTATATACAGCAAAGAGGTAGCTACTATTGCCAAGATCTACACAGACGACCAGAAGTACAATAGAGTGAGTAATAGCTTTAACTTTAAGTTAACTATCTTCTATGATATCTGCAAGAGAGCTAGTCTACCTCCTAAAGGCTATATAACTGCATTCCTAACTATGCTAAAGGGACTTGCTTAGGATCACTACTATAATAGTAGCCTTTTAACTAGATTATTTACTAAGGCATATAACTATATATGTCACTTCTTTAAAGGACCAGAGTACTATTAGAGAAATCTTACTAAATAGAACGCCACTAACTTTTAAGGAATTATTGACGAGAACCCTAATAAGTAAATCTATTAGAGTTTCCAACTACTCCTTAATAAGCTCCTAAAATATCACTATAGATTACACCTAGAGTTTTATACAGACCTCTTTCTTACAAATAAGCTAGTTACCGCTTGCTAAGGAGTACTAGTATGCCGTATTACCATTTCCAACCCTTCTAAAGACCTCTCCTAGCTAATTAGTAAGTTGCAATCTTCTATAGTTATATAGGAGAAGGAACACCCTTTCTAGGCCTTAATAAGACCGTCTTAAGGAGCCTACTTTACGGATTATATATACCGCCGTGATATCTATAACAACCGTAACCGAACCTGCTCCTATAGACAAAATACTGTCAGATCTATAAAGGCTAAGTACTATGTTTGCCAAAAGGAGACCTGCCGCTTATGGAAATATATAGAGGAGGAGCGGAACCGTTCTGGAAATAAGTATAAAAGACGTTTTAACAATAATAAGGGCCGCAACGGTAACTTTAAAGAACGCTTCAGACAATACACTATCTACTATAAAGGAGACGACAATAATAAGCGCAATAAGACTTTTAAAGCTCTCGTGCTAGATACAGACGCTAATAAAAACACTAATAATAACAACAGCGAGGAAGAATTAGAAGACCCTGACGGCTGCTACCTTATATTATTTAGGACTCTTACTATAGACAAAGCAACCTCTATAAGCGTAGAACTAGCCAACAAGGCTTGCGCTTACTTACTTACTGCAACCTCTACGGAACCTACTACGGAAACTGACCCGTTTAACTATAACACAACAACCGCCGCTTCACGCTATACTTTCACAGTATTTATAGGAATTATAATTAATACTAGTGCGTTAAAGAAGTCTACGGCTAGTTACGGATAATTCTAGGCACTATAGAACGCGGACTAATCCATAAAACTTAATACCTTAACTAAAGGATAAGTTAACGTGCAGTTTAGCATTAGAATTGCTACCTCTATTAAAACTACGGATGTTGTCACCCCTATAGGCAAGATATAGTTTTATATTGTTTATATAGATACCCCCTTCTTACTCTATTTAGCGGATATAGACAGACTCTAAATCTACTATAACAACCTTAGAAACGTTGTTATTACTTACACCAAAAAAGTACTAGTAGTGTGACGGTTTGGCTACCCATTTCTCCTATAGAGCTTATTACTACAGTTATATTTATCTAAATCCTTTAACGCAAACCCCTGCTACTTAACAGATATAGAGCTACGGCGCCTGCATCGCCAATTTAGATATCCCTTAGTTAAGAAATTACAAAAGCTACTCTACTATACTGGCTATAAAACTAATAGAATGGCCATTAAGTAACTAACTAAGTTCTGCTACTACTGTTAGAAGTTTAGCAAATTACTAGGCAGATTCCGCTTCACCCTATAAAACGACGTTAATTTTAACTACAATATCATTGTTAACATTATGTATATCAGCGGATTACCCCTTTTATACGTTATTAATAAAGGAACGTAATTCCAAGCCGGTAGATAACTACAAGACATCAGCGCCAAACACATATAGGACATTCTACAGATATGCTAGATTAATACCTACCTAGGGCCACCAAACCTAATTACCCACAACACCGGAAAGAACTTCGTTAGTAAGGAATTCAAGCAATACGCCACTATTATAGGAATTAGTATAAAGGGAGTACTAGTCAAAGCATATAACTCTATTAGAATGGTAGAGCGCTACTATAGTCTATTACGGCAAGCCTACTAGATTATTATAACTGAAATCCCCAATATTAATAAGGAGATGGGACTCCAAATAGCGTTTAAAGTAATTAACAATTTAGCTAGCCCTAAAGGACTAGTTCCTATACTTCTAGTCTTTAGAGCCTACCCCTAAATGGTTAAATCCAATGCACCATCCCCTACCGTTATATAACGCGCTGCCGCAATTAAAAAGGCTATAGCAGAGATATAGAAGCTACGAGCTAAACAACAGATCACCAACGCGCTAAATATGCGAAATGGACCTAATACTAATATAATTCATAATCTCCCACCAAACTCGCCTGTTTTGGTCTAGAGAGAAGGAAACACTGGCCAAAGCAGCCATTAGGACGGGCCATTTACCTTACTTACCGTTAAGGGTGAAATATGCACTATTAAGCTGTCTAGCGGACCTACAGCCTTCCGATCTACGGTCGTAAAACCCTACCTTTAAGCAACTAAATCGCAGGAGCAAATTGTTAGACCAGAATCGCTACCTAAACCTCTACTTGGGTCAGCCCTTTCTAAGACTGTCTTAAAGAGACCTACTAAAGCTTAGCAACAACCCCCAAAATAAGGTAGAGGACGCCCTCGCAAATACCCTCTACTTACGGCTATGACTGATATCACCATCTACCTATAGGATGACGGTTAATTTAGTACCCAATTCAGCGCCTCCCAATAGAAGGAGCTTACTGGTCTACTTAAGAAGGGAGTTTTTAAGATTGTAAGACTTATGGATATACCATAAGGCGTACAACTCTTTAACTTGTAATTTGTTGATAAGATTAAGAATAAGGGAACTAATAAAGCCTTTAAGAAATCCCAACTAGTCATGCAAGCTTATAATAACTTAAAAAAGGAACTGGTTTTTACCTAATTACTAACTATTTAATAAGTTAGCTAATAACTAATTCTCTATATCGCCGCTATAAAGCTTCTATAGGCATAACTTTACCTCCGAGATATTTTATAGGCCTATATATAATTAACCACCACACTAAATTAAGAGTTCTACGTACAACCTCCATACGAGCTAATTAAGTAACTTAGGATTGACGAGGCCTCCGTTCTAAAGGTTGTAAAACTACTCTATAGAGTACCGGAAGCTAGTAACCACTGGTTTAAGATATATTACTTACATTACATCTAACAGTTGTATATGGACCAGTCTATATACAACCCCTACCTCCTATAGAGTAACGAACCCTTTGGTATTGTAGGCCTATAAACCAATAATACTCTATTCCTAGTAGATAAGACCTTTATAAACACAAAGTAAAACGAGCTGTATAAGGCCAAGTTTATGGCTAAGAGGCCGTTCGGTTGCAACTTTATATTCAATATGGAGGCTCCATATTTAACCGATATGGAGCTCAAATCTGAATATGAGGCTGTCGTTCGGTAAATCTGACGACTTTTGAATATGGAGCTCCTCTATATCGGTAAGCGCGTCAAATTTGCAAGCTATACTGTATACGGTAGTTGAAATGAGGTTCTTGGCACCGTTTTAATA
>Ga0307507_10000398_pt1 | contig 90339 bp, 26 predicted proteins | sample 7_EM_MG_FD_207223 | JGI IMG/M metagenome (GOLD analysis project Ga0307507, IMG submission 207223) | Populus trichocarpa ectomycorrhiza microbial communities from riparian zone in the Pacific Northwest, United States - 7_EM | ecosystem: Host-associated > Plants > Roots > Unclassified | place...
GAAGCACTGACTAATCAGGGGGAGGTCGCATCAGTATATAGACCACGTAGTCTGCTTTAATACAAGAGACAGTCACCACCATCCCAAAGAGCATACAATACTATACGTATTTCGTGCCCCGGGATACAACTCACTTATGCTATTAAGTTAGTACGAACACTGATTAGTAAGCGCGCACAGATTAGCAATCACTCGACACCTCCTACCGAGCGATATACAACAGTAACCACCCGTTTAGACTCCTAGTACGACCTGCTAGAAGGTCAGAAGTCAGGGATTACGGACCTATCACTAACTCTGTATACTTATTCAAGTCTTAGTACGGTTTACCGGAAGTTTATAGACGCGAATATAGACCTTTACGGAACCCCCTACCCTCCTGCAAACCACTATAGACCCGTTAATTAATTTTATGGACCGTTATAAGACCTTACGGAAACCCCCTACCCTTCTGCAAACCGTTACGGACATTAACTGCCTTTACGGACCACTACAAGACCTCTTCCACCCACTACGTACTACACTACACTATACAGTATGGCAGACCTAAGGAAGCAAGTTGATAAAGGCTAGGAAAAGTAGAGGCAGGGAGCTGACCTTACGTCCATACCTGACGTTAACAACTACATTAAATTCAAAGTTCTTGAATATGAATATTTTAAGCTTATAAACGTCGACCTATGGGAGCAATACTAGGAAGACTTCGCGGACTTTATAGAAGCTATCTTTAAAGCATACAACCCTACTACTATCCGTAACCTATGGACCCTCTTACGTAACCAAGGTGTATGGGTTAAAAGGAATAAATAAGTTACTGTTATACAGTCCTTGTACAACACAATATATAAGAAGGACTAAATGGAATGGACCAAAGAGGAAATCCTAGACCAGTTTTAAGAAACTAAAGAACTCTTTACTTCTTCTAAACTTAATATAATCACTGGCCTTATACCTAACCCACTTAACCAAACTCGTCCTATAAACCTAAGCAGTTTTGGAATTAATCTTACGGGCTAAAGTACACCTAGTACCTAAGTTACGGACCGTAATACCCACGTAACCCAAATTACGGACTATAATACCCCCGTAAACTAAAATATGGACCAAATTACCCCCGTTGTCCAAGTTATAGATCCGTAAGCTATATATCCGCAAGCTATATATCCGCAAGCCACAGATCTGCAAGTTATAGATCCGTAACCCACCTAAGTAAAGACCTATGGCAAGGAGCTAGCTAACCTAGCTAAGCTCTATACTGACAAATCCAAGTACAGCGGTGAAAACGACAACTTTGACTTTAAACTGACTATCTTTACGGACCTCTACCAGAAGGCTAATATTCCCAAATAGGAATTTAGCCAAGCCTACTCTACTATACTGCGTGGCCTAGCCCTTGACCACTACTACACCAACCTTAAGAGTAACCCCCTTGGTGTTCCCTTTGATAAGCTATATAAAGCTACATATAACTACTTTAAAGGACCGGAATATAAGCGTGATATTCTTACCTAATGGAATGCAACTAAGCTACAGACCGTAATTGACAAGAACACTGAAAAATCGACTATAGAGTGCCTATAAATTCTTATTAAAGACCTCTGGCACCTATAGCACGGCCTTGACGCCAAGCTTTAAATAGACGACTTCCTGTATAATAAACTTATTACGGCTTGCTAGGAAGTAGAGCCCTGCAAGTACGCCTATTATAAGCCTATAAACACCTTAGCTAGCCTTATTAATAACCTACGCTCCTCTATTATAATGTACAAAGTCTTAAACCCACTAGGCAGCACTTAAGCCTTTATTACGGATATTTAATATCCATAAATAGACTTAGACGTCTACTTTACGGACCGCCACTACTGCTAGCAGCACCTGTACCGACTAAGTCCTACCCGTAACCTCTGTAGTAACCCCTATACAAAAACATACCCCCGTAAATAAACCAGCCAGAAGTGCTTTATATACGGTAAGGAAGGATGTTGGTCTATAAGGTATACCTAGGAAGAACGTAATAAGTCTAGGAAGAGACTTAATAGCCGTATTAACCAGTTTATTTTGGAATATAAAGGAGAGGAAGTAGAAGAGCCCCCTAATAAGTTAATAGAAGCCCTTATAATTGACTTTAACTTAGACGCTTAGGAACAAGAGACCTTAGAGACATTCCTAACTACTTTTGGACCTTTTACGGACAGCCAAGCCTTTAATATTACGACCGTATTAGCCGACCGCTCCTTTATACACTTAATTGCACCTGAAAACTGGCCTGTAAGCACACCCGTTGGACCCGTTATGGATGTTACGGACCGCAAACAGGACCCATTTGTATATATTACCACAGAACGCTATACCCCCAAGGAATTCTATGGTGTTATAATCGACACAGGTGCCTCTAAGAAGTCTACCGCAGGCTATAGACAATACCTTGCATATAAGACTACCATAGATGATAATACGGACATTAATATTATATATACTGGGGCCGTAAACGTCTAATTCGGCATTGGCTCAACCGTATTAATTGGATTAGTTAAAGTTAAGACCCTAATTAGCCCAGTTAACTTCTATATAGTAAAAGCGGATACCCCTTTCCTATTCTACCTTACGGATATAGATAAGTTACAGGTCTACTATAACAACGTTACGGATACCTTAATTGGCCCTATAACTGCCCTAGGAAGCAAGTATATTACCCTGCTAATTATACGATGATTTGGACACCCATTCCTTATATAGGGAGAGACCCTACGGACCTACATTTAGGAATCTTTTGACTATAACCCGTGCTACTTTACCAGTACCAAAATCTACCGCCTATACTGCTGTTTTGGCCACCCGTTAGCCGAAAAGCTATATAGAGTCCTTGAACGCTCTGGATACGACAACGTTGATAGGAAGGTAATCAACCACCTAACTAAATACTGCTCCTTTTACCAGAAATACGGACGTTCCCTAGGCTGATTTAAGTTCACCCTTTATAAGGACCTTAACTTCAACCACTTAGTGTATATAGACATTATATATATTAACGGCAGCCTAGTATTACATATAATTAACAAGGCAACCCGCTATTAAGCCGCCCATTGGTTGCAAAATATATCCGTAAAACATACTTGGGACATTTTACGGACCTACTAGATTAACACATACGTTGGACCCCCTAAGTATATTACCTATAACGCTGGTAGGAACTTTATTAGCAAAGAATTCCAACAATATGCTATGGCTATGGCTATTTCAACAAAAGCCGTTCTAGTTGAGGCGTATTGGTCTGTTAGGCTTATTAAGCAAGCTTACCTAGCTCTACAGAGAGCTTATTAGATTATTATGGATAAGTATAAGGACATCTAAAAGAAACTAGCTTTATAGATAGCTGTAAAAGCTGTTAACAACACCGCTAGCCCTAATGGACTAGTACCTACTCTCTTAGTTTACGGAGCCTACCCAAGGATAAGCAACCTAGGCCCCCCTACCCTATCTATTACGGAACAAGCAGCTGCAATACGGAAGGCAATAGCTGAAATAGCCAAATTACGGGCTAAATAAACTATTAATAACGCCCTGTACTACCGCAACGGACCTAATATAACCTTAGTACACAACTTCCCGCTTAACTCTGAAGTCCTTATATAGCGTAAAAGCGGTAGTTGGAATGGACCTTACTGTCTACTAGCCGTAGAAAACGAGACATACTACGTATAGCTTCCTAGCGGGCTAACTAGCTTTAGAAGCATGTCTGTAAAACCCTACTTTCGGCCTGAAAACACCCATGACGTTAAGCTAGACGAACTAGAAGCAACTGCTAAACTAGATAAACCAGAAGTAACTGCCGAATTAGATAAACTAGAGGCACCCTTGCCTACCCTAGAGGTCCCCTAGAAACCCACTAAACCTACTAAACCTGCTATAAAGCGTGGCTGAGGACGCCCCCGTAAGAATCCCGTAATAGAGAACCACCTGACTTCCATAGGCACATCCACAAAGCAATCTCCGCCTGTAGATATATCAGTTCTAGTACAGGAAACCCTGTTTACGGACTCACAACGTAAAGAGATTAATGGACTACTTGAGAAGGGTGTCTTTATGGTTATAACGGAGAGAGACGTTCTGTAAGGCGTCCGTATATTTAACTTATACTTTGTTAACGAGATTAAGCACCCTAGTACTAACAAAGCCTTTAAGAAATTAAGGCTTGTTATATAAGCTTATAATGACTAGGGAAAAAACCTAGTCCTTATACAATCGCCTATAATTTAACGGGTTAGTTAACGGATTATACTTGTATTTATGCCTGGACTACAGCAAACCAAATCCATAGCCCTTTACTTACGGGACATCTTATAAGCCTACGTACAGTCTAATACCTACCTAAGTAGGGACATCTTTATATAGCTACCCCTTGAGCTTAACCTACAACCAGGAACAATTTTATGGGTTATAAAACCTCTTTACGGAGTACCGGAAGCTGGAAACCATTGGTTTAAGACGTACCACCAGCATCACGTTAGTAAGCTTAAAATGGAACAGTCGACCTATAACCCCTGCCTCCTATACAGCCCATTGAACGGCCTTAGTATTGTTAGACTCTAAATAGACAATACCCTATTCCTAGCAAACTAGACCTTTGTGGACGCTGAAGAAACTAAACTATAAAAGGCTAAGTTCTCGGCAAAGCCGCAAGAGTAGTTAACTAAGCAGAATCCAATTAAGTTTAATAAAGGCCTAATTATATAAAAGGGCAACCTAATTAAACTAACTTAGGAACGCCAAGCTTAAAACCTAAAGCCTATTATAGCAAAGCCTACGGACCTTACTAGCTCCCGCGGAGAGACCCGCAAGACTGTAAATATGAAGGACCAATACGTTGCACAGTGTGTAAGAGGCGCCTATATTGCCATAGTCTGTCAGCCCGAATCTGCCTACGATTTGTCCTTTATGGCCCAGGCAGTAGATCCGCAAGAAGAAAATATTAAGTAGCTTAATAAGCGCATTTAGTAGCAAATTGATAATACAGCAAGGGGACTTACTTTTATACTACTAGACCTAAGTTCCCTTAGCTTACTAGTATTTACGGACGCCTCCTTTGCCAATAATAGGGACCTATTATCGCAAATCGGCTTTGTAATCGTACTTATAGACCATAATTAGGACACAAATATCCTATACTGGTCCTTAATTAAATGTAAATGGGTAACCTGTAGTGTACTAGCTTCTAAACTATATGCACTAGCTTATAGCTTTAATATAGCAGCCGCAATTAAATTAACGGTCCAGAAGATTCTATAACTGGAGCAGTTACCCCTGGTTTTATGCACCAATTTAAAGTCCCTCTACAACTACCTAGTTAAACTAGATACAACACAAGAGAAGAGGCTTATGGTCAACCTAATATGCTTACATTAGGCCTACGAACGACGTGAAATCACGGAGGTTAAATGGATCAGCAGCGGAGACAACCCAGCGGACGCCATAACTAAGGCAAAGCCGTGTTAAGCTCTAAAAACCCTAATTAACACAAATAAGCTCAATCTAAAGGTCATAGAATGGGTGGAATGTAACTAACGGAGCACTTATAGTTCATTTGCGGCCTGTTGGAAGGCTATATAGTTCCTTTACAGCCCGTTAGAAGGCCGTATAGTTTACTTTATAGACCTTAAGCAGGACTTACGGCCAGCTCAAAGTACCGTCTGGAAGGCAGCCTAGAAGGTACCTTGGGAGGGATTTCCTATATATTTCTTTTATATTTTACGGTTCTATTAAAACAATTACGGAGGCTGTATATAGGTGGTTTCATTTTTCAAGTACCGCTAGTGTATAATTACAGCACCTGTCGTACCGAACGCGTACTTACGCGTACGGTACACCAACTACGCGTTTACGCGTTTGGTGTACTAACCACCCGCTTACATATCTAGTGCACCCCTGAAGCACTAACTAATCAGGGGGAGGTTGCATCAGTATATAGACCACATAGTCTGCTTTAATATAAGAGACAGTCACCACCATCCCAAAGAGCATACAATACTATACGTATTTCGTGCCCCGGGATACAACTCACTCGTGCTATTAAGTTAGTACGAATAATAACTTTTAACTATATTCTATCCGGAGATAGATAGTTAAACTAAAATTATAAACATAATTATGAAATAATACCTATAAATATATTACTCCTACCTGCAAAACAACTGGGGAAAATAGCTGCCCTTAGCTAAGTTTACCGCGAATAACACAATAAACATATTAATAGGCGTAACGTTATTTTACGCAACCTATAGATAAGACCCTTAACTTAGATTTAAACTATAACCTAAAATTAATATAATAGGACCTATAATTAAACAAATTTAGTTAATTAACGTATATAACTTCGCTAATTAAATAAAGCAGTTAATAGAACTATTATAAAGTAAATTAATGTACACTTAAACGGTATAGGAATGGTATATAAATAAAGAATAAGCTCCTGTATAGGACTTTAAGAAAGATAATATAGTTTACCTAAATACACGAAACCTATAGACTTAACGGCTCTTAAAGAAACTTAATTAGAAGTTTGCGGGCCTATACTAAATTAAGAAGAAACTAAGCCTATATACCTATAAGCTTAAACTGCTAACTAAGATAAAAATATACCTAATATTTTATATAAGCTTATTGCAACCTTTAAAAGATAACCCTATAACTTATAACGTGCCGCTACTACTTCCCGTAATTGTTAACAACAGTAACAGTTCTTACTTTATTAACTTAATTAATAATATGCAATAAAAAATATAATCTAAACAATTTAAACTTCTTATTAAGTGGGAAGGATATAAAACAAAAACCTAGGAAACCTATGACCAGATTAAGGCCAACGCGCCTTCCTTAGTAAAAGAATTCCATAAGGACCATCCTTCGCGGCCTACTCTGGCTAGATAGATATAATAATAATAATAATAACTCTTTGATTAACGTCTGATACGGATCCTATCTGGCCCACGCAGACTACTCCGTCATAGGGGGAAAACTTGTAATTTACAGGAAGAAAACCCTGCAGTTGGGGGAGGAAAAACCCTATGAGCTACCTCAGTAGGATGAAAACCCCCAATTTGCCACATCCGTCCGTAGCGGCGGCCCTGCGGGCCTACAACTACGTCCTGTCCTCCTTGGATGTTCGAACTCCTTGGGAACCACTGCTTCCTTCTCTAGCTTATCCAAGCTAGGGTTCACTACGTCCCAGCTAGGCCTTGCCAATTAATTGCTGTGTTGTTGTTGTTTCCCATATCTTGGCCATCCCCTGTGTGCTATCTCTTGTTTAACCATTGCCATATACGCCATGCCTCCCCCCCCCCTAGGGCCTATCGAAGGCGTAAGGGGGATTCATCTATTCTAACTACCTAATACCAAAGGCGAGCGGGACATGTACGTATGTGTGTACTCCGGGTATCTTTTGTGCCTAGGCCCCGGTCGCTAGGCCCTCTTTAAGGGTTACCACTCCGTCAAGAGGAGACAAGGAAAACCATGGGTTATAATCCGGGCTGCCAGGCAGTATTACGGCAGTAAAACGGCGAGTGACCGCATGCTCCGCGGGCGATAGCCCTAGGGGTTGGGAGGGGCCGTATATTTGCTCGTTCGTCTGCTCGTTCGCGTTCATTCGTTCGTTTGTTGATATGAGAGGTTGTTGATGCTTTCTATTGGGGATCGGGGGATGCTATCGAATGCTGTGCATCCATGTTGGATCGTACAGGTGCCTTGGGTAGGAGAATAGCGTAGTTAAATTGTAGAGGGCCAACAGTAGTGGTTTTCAAGATCTCACTATCTGAAAATTTTTCACTACCGCCTATAACGCTCGCAACCACCACCAGGTCCTATCCGCACGCTGTGCGACGTCTCTGCGTTGGCTCTGAGTCTGAACTTCGAAGACCCAGGTTCGTAGCCGTCACCACGTACAGGTGCAGAGTCCGGTTTCGACGGCCAGATAGATATAATATAAAAGTAAATAATTACTACCTAACATAAATACATAAAATACAATAGCAGGAAACTCGAAATTAAAAAGAACTTAAAATGCATTATAACGCTTATAATGCGGTTACGTAACACATAAGATATTAAGGAACTTTAACCGGCGGTTAAAGTTATCTAATTGGTTAGATTTGCCTCGCCAAGACCTACTATAAAGATATCAGTTTGGCTTACCACCTTAACCAGACTAATAGCGATTTTCTATACCGGGTATAGAAAATCCTAATTAGTTCGTTTAACGGTTAGAACCAGCAGAACGCTATACCGCCACTACCACTAACGCAAATACACGAAAACGCGATAAGTAATAAGTCTTAACTAAAATTAAATTATTTAGACCTTCGGCTAAAGGGGGTGTACTATAACGGGACTAGCCCAGTTATAGTAGGAATATCTTAGTGAAATACTTAACAGACGAATTCCAACGCTTTAATTAAATTTAATTGAATTCTACCGAAATCCGTTAAAGACCGCGTGTGTATATGTGCACGCATTAACCACTAAAACCCCTAACCGTTTAATTATAAGGTTCTTTCGTTATTCCTTTCTCTTCTTTACGCAACGTCTTGTTTTCTGCAAGAGCTATATATCCTTAGATTTAGATAGAATTTATATTATTCCTTTAAATCTTCCCTAAAGCCTCTTCGCGCCCTTACACTACTCTACTAGTTATTATTATATTATTAACTTCTTATTTACCTATATACCTAGCCTAATAATAAGTCTACCGTGGTATTTCCTATAAAGCTTTATTATATATTTACTACTAAGGTTACGGTATTAATAAAGTTAAATTATATACTACTAAAAGCACTAGTTATAACGCCATTAACTTAACGGTAGTAATAACCTTAGGTACTAGTAGGGACATTAGTATAAGGGACACTAACTTATAACTAGTTACAATTAGACAGTTATAGGAAATAGTTAATTAGTTAATAGATAATAATTAAATACTTAAAAATAGAATTAATGGAATTGGAGCAGTAAAGGTTAAGTTACTATTAGTTAAATAGTTTTTAGGGGAGAAGTTAAAGCTTAAAGTATTTCTTATATAAATGCGCTTTAAGGTAGTATCCCTTAGCACGTTGAGAGCCTAAGAGAATAAGGTCTGTGCACGAACACTAGTATTAAAACAACGCGTATCAAATTCAGCCAATCTAAGTGGCTACTTCTTATCGATAAGCTTAGGACCAATTTCAACGTGCTAAGGGATAAGAGAGAGTAAAGCTTGCTATACTAATAGATTAAATAGTCTATGCGGGACTATTTTTAATAGAAAGGGCACTAAAGTGGTTTAAACCTTACTTTACTAAAATATAGGAGCATAGAGATATAACTACTAACCCAGAGGTTAAGTATATGTTCTTAAGTTGGCAAGGATTCGTAAACTAACTTATATAAATATTTAGTAATCTAGAGGTAACTATAATAGCAGAACGGAAGTTTTAGAACCTGGTATAACGAACCTTAGTAATTAAGTATATAATATAATTTTAAACGCTTACTATATAGGTCAAATGGAATAATAAGGCGCTTATAGCATAGTATAAGTAAGGGCTTAAAGTAAAAGTCTAGGACGTAATTATCCTAATAAAAGATATAGATACTCTAAGAGAATTAATTAACTAATTAATTAAGATTAATAATAAGATTTATTAAAGGGAACAAGCTAAGAAGGGCTAGAATAGAGTTCTATAGTTATATAAGGCATAGAGCACGTAATAATAGATATAGAGTTACAAACTATATAATAGAAGACTAGAGCTAATAGACCTAAGCAGTACTAAAGAATTTAAAAGATAAAGTAAGAAACTATAGAAACCTAGAGGTTAAGAATTAAGTAATTATAGAACTAAGGAGCAAAGGCTAAACTAGGGATCTTAATAGTAGAAGATATTTAGGCGGACTTTATAGTAAGAAGAATGGTTTAAAAAAGGAGCTTATATAAATTATAAAAAATAGGGTTATTTTACTAAAGACTATAGAGGTAGTTAGAGTAACTAGGCGGTAAAAGGTACTAAGTCGTTAGAGTATAATAATATAAATATAAGTATATTACGTGGGACTAAGGAGTATTTAATTAAGCACTTTGCGTTTTATTATAATAACATATGCCAAATTTACAAGGACTCTAAGTATGGCGTAAGCTATTAGCCGCAAGAGCTAGAGTTATAAGAACTTAAAGAAACTAAAAGAGTTAAATAAAGAATAAAATCGACTCTATAAGCTAGATTAAGATATTATAATAATATATAAATAATAATTAGTAGAAATAATAATAGAGTTAGAGTACTTATTAATTAATAGCAATAAGGAAGAAAAAGTGGTTAGCTGGGAATATATAAACCTTAAGTACGTATTAGAAGTAGAGACTAAGACCGCTATAAAGCAAGTTTTAGTAACGGGTATTATAATACCATTAGATACGGTATCTATTGCTTTATAAAATGGAAGAAGCAATATTTAAAAGGAATTAAGTAAGTAGATAACTGCTAGTGCTAGCTTACTACTTAATAAAGGTAAAAGGCTATAGGCTTAAGATTTTCAGAAAGAAATAAAAGAGACCTAAAAACCTATAATGGATAATAACTAATAGGAAAGGGCAGTAGCTTAGTTTAAAGATAAATTAATAAGTACGGGATAAAGATTATAAAGAACAAATAAGGTCTATAGTAATTCTGGGTAAATATAGTGTTTAGTCTAAAAAATGAAAAGTTAATATGGTAATTAAGAAGCGAGGGAACTTTAAAGATTTAGCTATAAGACATAGAAAACAAGAAAACATAGATAAGTTTAGATAATAAATTCTTATATAGTAAGAATAAAAACCAAACTAGAGATCTAGTATATTAGGTTATATAAAGAATAGAGTACCTATATAAAAAATTATAAATAGGCTAGGGGTAGGAACACTAAGAGCTAAGTAGTTAAGTAATTTGGAAGAGGAAGAGAATCTAGAAATCCTAACTTAATTTATAGAAAGATATACTAGAGGTTGCAATAATATAGCAATAAAAAGATACTTTCTTATAGATAAATTGTATATACTTACAGAGCTATACCGTAAGTAGTATAGATAGCGAAAGAATAATAAGTAGGAAGATTTCTATATATGGCTAGATAAGAAAGCTATACCGGATTAAGCTATATTGGAAAGATAGATAGGTTATATTAAAGGAGCGTTAATTATAATATTAAAGAATCTAGAGGAATAGGCTATAGACTAGAGAGAGATAATATAAATATTAGTACTAGCAAACAATATAGTAGCGTTTAGATTAATACGGGAGAGGTTTAAACTTAAGGATAAAGACGAACCGTGAGTTAACTTAAAGCACCTAGTATATTACATATTGGTGTAGATCATATATATAGATAATATATATAATATATATAGGACACCTAAGGACAAATATTATAAGTATTTAATAAGAATATATTGGATAATAGATCAAAAGCAATTTAGAGACGCTAAGTATATATATAAATAGTACCTAGTAGTGTAGAAGGGTACAGTATCTCTTAAATAGAAAAGTTATAGTATTGTCAATCAGTCTGTCAGTCCGTTTATTGGTCAGTTAGTTAGTTATAATTAGTCAGAAGTAATTAGTAAAGCAGTTATTAAGGAAAGAAAAGAATATAATTCTATAAACTAGTAGGGTTGTTATCTCCAAAAAGGAGGGAAGCCGAAGGCTCTATAAATATAGGAAAATGCCAAGACACTAAGTATGGGACATTTTACCCCACCATAGTAGAAGTTTAGGAGTTAGGTAACTTAATACTTTAACTAAAAAGATTCCTTATAGAAGAATGCCTAGATAGACAATAGTGGTAAAAGTATACTAAAAATATATATCTATAGTATATTAGGAAAAAGAAGCGAACTAAGTATTGGCCTAAAGAGGACTAAGTATAATTAAGATCTAGCAGCTAATAGTTAAGAAAAATAGAGGCCTATAGGACTAGAGGAAGCTAGTAGTAGAGCCTTAGACCCTTAAAGGAATTCAAAAATAATATTTAAATTTATAAGTTAATTGGCAAGATTAAAAGATTAAGGCGCTAGCGGATAGTAGAGTAATAAGAAACTATATATTACTAATAGCAGTTAAAAGGATAGGGTTACTATATAGATAAAAAAACATCTATACCCGTTAATAGTGATTTTAGAAGATCTAATAATCTATACAATATTATTAATCTTAAAATAGGACCTATTTAGATAACTATTAAAGGGAGATAAGTTAAAATATCTTTTAATATTCTACTATTAGAAAAGGATAAGGTAATATTAGAAATGCCTTAGTTACAGAAATATAATTTAAGGATTAATTGGGTTATAGGTTAAGTTAATATTAAAGATACTTAATAACGCAAAGTGTAATAAGCAACTAAGATAGGATAGTACTAAGTTAGAGTAATATATAAAGAGACTAAACAAAGCTTAAGTTATATACTAAAGAGATACTATAAGTATAGTAAAAAGTTATGGAGCCTAGAAAGTAAAAGGCTATTAGAATATATAGTATAGAACTATAAGATATAGTTAGAACTAGGAATAAGTCTAAGGTTTTTTCTAATTTATAAGTTAACTAAAGACGAGTTAACAGTACTTAAAGAGTTTATCTAGAAGAACTTATAAAAGGGATATATTTAATCGTTATAGTTATTAGCGGGATATTTAGTACTATTTGTACCAAAGAAAAATGGAAAACTTAGACTATATATTATTTATAGATAGTTAAACGGTATTACGAGAAAGGATAAATATTCTTTACCCTTAATTAGCGAAATTTAGAATAGAATTAGTAATACGTAAATCTTTATAAAGATAGATCTAAGATAGGTATACTATTAGATTAGGATTAAGGAAGGCAATAAATAAAAAGCAGCCTTTAGGTTAAAGGAAGGACTATATAAGCTATTAGTTATATAATTCAAACTTATAAACGCATTAATAACATTCTAAAAACGAATTAATAGTATATTAGGATAACATCTTAATAAATTTATTATAGTATACCTTAACAATATTATTATCTACTTAATAAGTAAGGAAGAACACGGAGAATACATTAAATAGGTCTTAAAAAGACTATAAGAAGAAAAGATACTAGTAGCAATTAAGAAATATAAATTCTTTATAAGGAAGACTAATTTATTAAATTTATTATTAAACTAGGCAAGATCTATATAGACCTAAAGAAAGTTAAAGCTATAGTAAGTTAGTAAGAACTAGAAATTATTATATAGTTAAGATTGTTTCTAGGATTTTGTAACTACTATAGGAGGTTTATTATATAATAGTTAAAGAATATTAAGCTGCTGATAAGACTAATAAAAAAGGGGGAATTATAGATATAGGGCAGTAAATAGAAGAAGCTGTTTAAAGAACTTAAGAGTTATTTACCTAAAATCTAATCCTTAAAATCTATTAACTAAAGCCAGATACGGTTGTAGGGACGGATATATTAGACTTTATATTAGGAGTATACTTACTATAGAAGCGCCAGGACGCATAGTGTTAGCGACTTAGTCAATTAAGGTATATGTACGGCAAGAGGGACGCGCAAGTCTGTATAATTGGTAGTCTATAAATGAGGATCCAAAGCTAGAGAAAGGAAAGGAGAAGAAGGGCAGCGTTGCTTAAAGTCTTATACAACCCTCAAGTCACATAAGCTTACGTGACTCTGCGTCTACCATAACGTCTACTATAATCTACCGTTTTCCACCAGCGCCGTAATATTACCCACCCCCTCCGAAAAAGCCTGCCCTTAGGCTTTATAGTCCGTATTATACTTATAGGGCGTTCTTATCTTTATGCTCTTTTAGTAGCTTATCGTTTTTATTATACTAGCATTCCATCCATTTGTCTAGGTATTTTGGCGGTCTAGGTTTATTAGGGTAACAGCTATAAAAGTCCTAAAGCTTATAGGGGCTACCTATAAAGTTCTATATAGGGTACCAAGTAGGGTCTAGGTTATATCCTTTCCAACTAATATAATACTTTAGCGTTCCTCTTATAAGTTTACAGGCCAGTATTTCTTCAATTTCCTATTTATTGTCGCCATTAACTTAAATTAGCAGGGGTAGTTTATTCTTTTGTCTAGGTAGTAGGTTGTTTATAGCTTTCCGTAGCTTATTTAGCGAGAAGATAGGGTAGACTTTAATTGAATCTAAGAGCTTTACTTTATATAAGTTGCCTCTCTTTTTAAGGACCTTATATAGTCCTGCCATCTAATAGTCTAGCTTATAGCTAGGCCGTTCTATCTTCTAGTTCTTTATTATAATCCAGACCTTATCGCCTATAGTAAAGTTGGGCTTATGTCTATACTTATTTGCCTACTGTTCTATTAATTTTTAAGTCTTTTTTAGGGTTGTACAGGCTACTTTCCAGGCTTCTTCTAAGCGTTTAGTGTAATGCCGTGCTTCCTTATAAGATAGTTTTTCGCGTATAGTCTGTGGCCCTTCTGGTCTTTCCCAGTTAAAGCTTATATGGGGTAAATACTCTATTTCTAGCTAAATAGGTGCAAATCCTGTAGAGTTATAGGGTAGGGTAGCCTAGGCGTAGTCTATTAGAGGTAGTAGTTCGGCCTAATTATCCTAAAAGTAGTTAATAAAGGATTAGAGTCTCTGGTCTAAATACTGGTTTATAATCTCCGTCTGGCCGTCTATCTAGGGGTAGTATACTATAGAAAGCTTTAGCCTAATACCTAGGATCTAGGTAAACTCATTTTAGAAGGCCAATATAAACTACGGCCTATAGTTAGACATAATAGTATTTAGTAGTCCGTAAATTTGGTAGACGTAGTAGATATATAGTTAGGCCGCCTCTTTAGCGTTAATATTCTTATAACAGGGAATTAAGAACGGGCGCTTGCCAAAGTGGTTAACTAGAATTATAACCATATCATATCCGTTACGGTCTATAGGTAGCTTATGGAAATCTATAGAGATATACTATTAGGGGCGTTCTAGTATTGGGAGTAGTTTTAACAATCTTAGAGTTTTATCTCGTGGAATTGTAGATCTATAGCAGTTGTTACAGTTTCGTACATAGCGATTAATATCTATAACTATTTCAGGCCAGTAGTAACGGTCGCCGATAATCTTATAGGTCTTATTTTTTTAGGGTAGGCCATAGAGACCTAAGTATATACTTTAGTAATAAGCCGAGTCCGTAAATTCTGTTCCTCTGCCACTACTAGCCGTTTTTAGTGCTTAAGCAGTCCGTTTTTAAGGGTTTATAGGCTAGTAGCGTCCTTTACCTTTTCGCGGTACTCCTGTAGAGAAGGGGCCGTACGGTTTGCTTACAGTAGCTTGTTAATAAGGTCGAGTTCTATGGTGTTAATAGGGTATATCTCAACCTTTATAGGGTCCGTATTTAGTCCTGCCTATATTCTGGGGTTAAGGTGCTCTGGTTATAGCAGTGTCTAGGTCCGTAATATAATCTTTACGGCTATCTAGTTGTCTAGGTCTTATTTATGCCTTATAAGGGCATCTATACGGTTAGTTGCGCCTAGCTTATATATAATTAGGAAGTTAAACTAAGATAGGATATCCGCCTAGTAGGCCTACCGGGCCGTTAGGGCTTTAGTTATTATAAAGTATTCTAAGGCCTTATAATCTAAGACTACCCAAATAGGTTTAGGGGTCCCCTTTAGCTGTGCATACCAGTGCTAAAAGCTAGAAATAATGGCCAGCATCTCTTTATTATGGATATAGTAATTTAGCTCCGTATCTATTATAGTCTTTAAATAGTATATAATAGGGTACTATTCTCCATCTAGCTGTTTCTGGGAATAGATGGTAGCTATTACACTATCTAAAGCATCCGTTTCTAACATTAAGGGCCGTTTTAGGTGGAAATAGGCCAGTAGCAGGGCAGAGACTAGCCGCTTTTTAAGTTCATTAAAGGCCTTTTTGCATGCATTATTAAAATAGAAAGGTTAGTTCTTTCTAGTAAGGCGGTTAAGGGGCCGAGTAATCCTGCCATAGTCTTTAATAAAGCGTTAGTAGAAGTTATAGAAACCTAGGAATAACTATACCCCCTTTACAGTCCTTAGGGGTTCCTATTAATTAATTACGGCCGTTTTTTCTAGGTCTGCCTTAATTCCGTTTATGCTAATAATAAACCTTAGGTACTTAGTGCGCTTAACACTAAATTTTGACTTCCTAATATTGGCCTAGAGACCAGCTTCGCGAAGCCGTTATAGGACTTTATAGATATGCTCCTTATATTCCAGTTTATTCTTAGAGTAAATTATAATATTATCTAGGTAGGCTATGCAGAAGTTATTAAGGCAGTTAAAGAGTACGTTATTTATATACCGTTGGTATATAGCCAGTCCGTTAGTTAGTCTAAAAGGTAGTACTTTGCATTTATATAATCTATAGCGGGTCTGAAATGTAGTTAAATCCTTAGATTTAGGGTCCATCCTAATCCGGTAAAAGGTCTAGCGGATATTAAGCTTTATAAAGATCTTAGCCTTACTTATATAGGCTAGTGTTTCTTTAAGTAAGGGCAGCGGATATTGGTCTTTGCAGGTTATATAATTTAGTTTATAGTAGTTAATGCAGAAACGGAGTCCGCCGTTAGGCTTTTTTATAAAGAAAACGGGTAAGGTAAAGGGGACTTGGCTAGGCTTAATAAAGCCCTTATTAAGGTTGTTAATAAGGTACTGCTTAGTGGCCTATAGCTTATTAGTAGATTACTAGCGGAGGGGGCTATAGCTGAGGGTGTTTTCTTTGTCTGGCTTAATCTTAATCTTATAGTTATACGGTTAGTAAGGCGGGAGTATATTAGATGCTGCCTTAGAGAATACGTCCTTAAATTCCCGGTATTGGCGGAGTAGTTTCTATTCTACTAGCTCCTTATCTATAAGCTCACTTTCCCTACTAAGCTAGTTATAGGCTAGGGCTTCCTTATCTTTAATTATCCGGTTAATTTTGTATAAGCTAGTGGTAAAGGTTGTAACCGACTACGGTACCCTGCCAAACCACCACTGTTTCACCTATGTATTACCTTGACTCGCTCACCGACTCGCTCACCGACTCGGTCAATTACCCCTTTATTGTCTACACCTTTCATGTATATATACCACCTGATTTCCATAGATTTACAAAAAAGTTGCTCATTCAATTTACCCACACTGCACTGTTACAAAGGTAACAGTATTAGGCTATTTTAAGTTCTGGTAGAACCCTATAGCGCTAATACAGTAGATATTAACCGGTGGGAGATTTATAGGTTTCTTTATAGACGTTTTATAAACCGTATTTTATGGTTAAGGGCTTACGGCCCTCCTTAGCTCCTATTCTATCTTTTATAAGTTATTTTTCCGGTCTATTTATTTAGTATAGCGCCCGATATTCCTTGCTGTTCTTTAGGGCTATATAGGGCCTAGTCTATCTAGCTTATTACTGGCTTTCTGGGTCCCTAGTATCCGCGGCATAATATTAGTAGTTTAGGAGCGTTGTAGTATATAGATCCGTTGCGGATTAAGTTATATATCTTTCTTAAATGCCTAGTCCCTATATATAGCATCGGCCTAATAAATGGTGTCTATCTATAGCCATATAGGGTTTTCCATTGTAATGCTAATATCCTTTATAAAAGACGGTGTTGGGGGTAGGGTTTTAGGCTAGATAAGCCATCTACTCCATATTTTGAGCTGTAAGCCTAAATAGGCTAGCTATTTTCTCCCTAAGATTATATTATAGCTTCCTAAGTCCGTAATAAGAAAGGGGATATTATACTATCTTTATCTATTAACGCGGAGGTGTATCCGCAAGATAGTTATAATAGGTGGCCCTATCTATCTATTATACCCGCGAATAGGAATTGGTTTAGGCAGTTCTTTAAGGGGTATATTTAAAAGGTTAGCCAGCTTTATAGTACACTAGGTATCTATTAAGGTAAAGGTATTTGCTTTAGAGTTAGCTAAGGCAGAGGTTAAAACTTAATATCTATTGCGGAATAAAGTATAAGGGATAGTGCAGCTTCTTCTACCAACTAGCTAACCTAGATTAACATATAATATATTAATCCCTTTTAACCCTAGAGAGGAGTCTTTCTTTAGGGTTCCTCTTTTTCCGACTCTGCCTCTATACTGTCCTCCTAGATTAGTAGAACCTTATTCTTTTTTATATTTATTAGGCATTTAGCTGCATAGTAACCCTTTTAACCGTATATAAAGCAAGCTCCTTAGTCGCTAAGGGCCTATCTATAGGGGTCGCTATATAAAGGCCGAGTATACGCTAAAGTTACGGTAGGACTAGCTGCACGGCTAGCCACTAGGTTAATAGTAGGCGGTACGGTCGGTGCTATAGGGGTTATAGATCTTACTAGGGCATTGTGGCCTATTCTTATAGTATTTGTGTTTTAGTTGGCGGAGCTTCTAGCCTTATACCGTTTAGCACATGCCTTAATTTAACGGAGGCCCTAGTTAATTGCTAGGCATTAGTCCGTAAGTTCCTTTAGCGTCTATACGGTAGTATAAACCGGTAGTATAGCGCGCTATAGGTCTAGGGTAAGCTTATTAAAGAGGTCTGGCATTAGATCTTCCTAGGGGATTTAGGCCTATCTGGCTAGGTGCAAAAAGCGGGTCTAGAAAACTAAGAAGGTTTCCATTGTTTTTATTATTAGGCTTTTATAATTAAGATAGGCATTCTATACCTTAAAGGGGTCCTTATAAATAGAAGATAGGTAATTAATTATCTCTTCCTTAAAGAGGAAGGGGTCTGCTAAGTCCTAGGCGTATTGCGGACATAGGTACGTCTATGCGTTACCGCTGGTGCGGCCGAAGACGTATGCCATTTTAGCTTAGGTATTAGGAAAGTGGTTTGTATTAACTTTAAGCTTATCCTATAATTAAAGCTTCTAGTTATTAAATATAGGGTTGGTTCCATCTATAAGCAACGGGGGGTCTATAACCTTTACGGACCGTAATGATGCTAATGCTATGCATTAGGCTAGGGCCTTAAGGACCGTAGCAAGTCTGTCCAATAAGTTAATACTAGATATAGGGGTGTCCCTAGCTTCAAGCAGCTCTTAAAGCCGTTTAATTTTGGCATTAGCTGCCATAAGCTCCGCCTAGGGGTTTAAGATAGTGACTATTTCTTTATCCAAGGTATTTAAGGGTCCTACAGCTGCTTTGCTAGCTACTGTATTTCTTAGCATAGCGATAGGGATATTAGGTAATTTCTGGTGTTTATTTATTTTTTCTAGGGGTTCTGGTCCATGTATATCCTATTCTTAGGTTTCGCATTCTGTTCGTGTTCCTTTAATTCTGGTAATGGTCTTTAGGTTAAATTCTGAGGTTCTGTTCTAATTCTGTTTGTGGTTCGTAGATATATTTAAGTTCCTTCTTAGAAAGAAAGGTAGAGACGAGCTTTAGATAATGTTAGCGACTTAGTTAATTAAGGCACGTGCATGGTAAGAGGGACGCGCAAGCCTGTACAATTGGTAGTCTATAAATAAGGATCCAAAGCTAGAGAAAGGAAAGGAGAAGAAGGGCAGCGTCGCTCGAAGTCTTATACAATCCTCAAGTCACGTGAGCTTATGTGACTCTACGTCTACCATAACGTCTACCATAATCCACCGTTTTCTACCAGCGCCGTAACACATAGCATCTAGTAATATATTACAGTTGGAAAATAACACTACTAGAGTTAAACTATAATATCTATAACAAGGAGTTGTTGGGTATAGTAGCAGTACTTAAAAAATAAAGAGCATTCTTATAAAATATAGAAAAACTATTTATAGTTAAAACGGATTATAAAAACTTTATAGGGTTCCTAACAACAAAAAAACTTAATTATAAATAGGTTAGATAGGTAGAGATGCTTACAGAATACTATTTTAAAATATAGTATACTAAGGGTACTAAAAATATAAGAGTGGATATATTTAGTAGGAAGGTAAAGTTATAAAACAAAGAAAAGCTATTAAGGGCAATGCTACGCAGAAACAAGAACGGATTAATCAGATATAATTATCCTAAAATTACAGTAATTAGAGAAGAAAGGACCTATAAGGTACTAGAGAGTATATAGTTATAAAAGATCTAAGAAATATAGGGTAAGGATTTAGACTTAAAGTAGTATAAGCACTAAAAAGCTACGTATATACTAAAAGGAATTGCAGAAGAGTTTATAAAAAAGTTTTATAAAGAAATAACTTAGGGACATAACAGAGCTATAGGCTTAGTATTAAGACTTTAAGAGAAATATATTATTTAAGGAATCTGGGGACTAGCGAGAAAAGTTACTAAGAAATGTCTAGATTACTAAAGAAATAAACTAATAAGGTATAAGCTATATAGAGGGCTATAACCTATTAAGATACTAGAAAAACTATAGGAGGTTATATTATAGAACTTTATTATAAAGTTACTAAAGTTAAGAGACCCTATTAGGGGTTAAATAGCTAGATAATATATAACGGCATACTAATATCTCTCCGAACCCTTTCTAGGACGAGCCCTCTATAATCTCCCTCTACTGCAAGGTAATGGCGATCGGGGGCCGACCGTAAGAAGGGGGGGCAATGTAAGGGATATTATTGCGGTCACCTCGGGTTGCCCTCAGGACAACCCCCAAACACCCCTCGCATGGCCGTCGGTCACGTGCCCGTAGTATATAGTCACCACAATCCCAGAGGCCTCACCTCCTCAAGGATTCGTCTCCTCCACAATCTATCCTGTTCCTACAATCGTGCCTTATAGCCCCCTGTCTACAAAGTCCCCTCACATCTGGTCTTCCGATCGACAGAAGGCATTCTAGATATTTCTATAAGAGAAGCCAGAAGCCTCCTTGTTTACCATAATCCTATCGGCCACTAGCAAAGGTGACAATTCTCAACAATCTAAAAGGCACCTGTATGTCAGGCTTCAAAAAAGAAGAGGAGGCAACTAACCATAACCATTTGATGAGGCGGGTGGCGTTTAGGCGGCCAACATTAAAGTAAGAAGGCAAAGAAGGCAAAGAAGGCAAAGAAGGCAACGAAGGCAACGACGACTAGCCTTACCGGTTGGGCAATTCATGCCCAACTATTCGTATTCGCAAGTCTCAGGTACCATCGACGCAGGGTTCGAGGCGAAAAGCTTAAAACAAGATACTGTGATGATGCTATCTTGGAGTTGCGAGGTTGTAGGAAGGCATCTTGGCATCCGAGTTCGTTCACACTAGCTAAGATACTTGTAAAAACAGAACTGAGAGCAATTGGAGATTTTTTATGTATATATCATTAGTAAGTGAGAGAATTGAACAGTTCCGAGGTTCAGGGACGAGTCGATTACCTTACCAATAATGGGCTTGGCCCTCAACACCACGCAACTCTCTAACTTCCCTGAATCGTGAAGCAAAGCCAACCAACCCAATTAACCACTTAGAGCGCATCACTAACCCTCACACGACTCATATCCAACATGGAAGCAGCATTGAAGACATTTTTCTCGTCGCCCCGCTTCGCAGTTGCAGGCGCAAGCTCCGACCCAACCAAATATGGCCATAAAGGTACGCCACTCCGCCACTTGTGCCGTGTTTCCCCGTCGAGTTAGACCCTTTAACCTCTTAGACTAACACACCGCCAGTCTTCGCCTGGTATCTCCAACATTCTCTCCCCGTCACCGCCATTAACCCGCGCGCGCCCACCGTCACCGTCCTCAAGAAAGACCACTCGACCGTGTCTGGGCCCTCCTCGCTCCCTGACGCCCCTTCCTTTTCTCTCTCAGTCATCACGCCACCTAAAGTAACGCGCGAGCTGCTCAAGGAAGCCAAAGAAGCGGGTATACCGGCCGTGTGGCTGCAGCCCGGCAGTTTTGACGAAGAAGGGCTGGAGTATGCACGCAAGGAGTTCAAAGCCGCGATTGCAGGCGATGGAGGCGAGGGTGGAGAGGGCTGGTGCGTGCTGGTAGACGGCGAGGACGCGATGGCATTGGCAGGGAGGAAATGGAGTAAGCTGTGAGAAATATGTTAATTAACAAGTGCAGTCATGTGACAAAGCGATGTGGGTTTAGTACTATAGTGCCGCTAATTCATTATAAATAGTGGCTATAACTGGAATTAAGAAAACTTCAAGACCCTAATACTGCATTCCTAGATATTATCAGTGGTAATGGCTCTTTAAAACAGAAACAATAGATATGCGAGTCATGGGCGCATCAAGTTGCTAGCAATCTCAAATAAACCTCTAGATTTCTTTTCAAGTAGAGAAAGATAATAGATAGAGAAGAATTAAGACAGGAGGTCCTAAGAACTAACAATATCTCACAATTAGCCGATTTTAATTACTTCAAGGCGTAGTTTTCCATTTCTCATAAGTTTAATATATTTACGGTACCAGGGTTGCAAACAGAAACCACATCAGGGCGACAGTACTGCCTTTCCTTGCTGTTTGTTTCACTTCGTTTACCCCGCCTTTCTTCATAGTGCTACGCTGCTCTACCAATTGGATCTCTATAAATCTTCTCCATCTAAATCGTCAGAACAACACCATGGCAGCCCGTAGTGTGCCCCGCTTTAAGTGAGGCAACCAATTAGCAGTATCTATAATGCCAAGCCGGATACTTGATTTTAACCCGTTAGGTCCTCCAATTTGTGGACGCGGGTCCAGGTTGGGGCCTTATGGATAACCATGAATTGACAACACTTTCATGCAGATAGAGGCTTCGACCTTGAGAATATACGTAACACTCGATAAACATGGATACTTTGTTGGCTCTTTTATTGGCTCTAGCTTCTATGCAAGCATGCGTTTTCTCTGCATTAACATGGCGTTTTCGTACAGATGCCCATATCAACCGTTGAAATCAATCGGGCAAACCAGCTCAAACGACAGTAGATTACGATTTGTCTGTGCTAACTGAATCTAGAAGCTTTATTGGTCTAATGCACGCAAAGCTAACAAGGAAACAAAATGACTATGCCACCCGACCGTTGAGGAGATTCGTAAAGGGGGGGCATGGTAGTTCCTGGTAGCAAATTGAACAAGGACTTCCCGGCCGAAAACGGCCCCATGCAAGTCCCACTTACGTTCAAATCAGCCCCCGAATACCAAGATGTTTTGAATAGCAAGCCAATACTCCTTAGGTAAGCATTCCATTTTAATAGAACACCCTTAGCTCCTGCTCATCCTGTGGCTTTTCTGCCATCCTCCAAAGCTCATCGACCTTTGTAGCCTTTTTGCCTGTGTCACCCTCTCTCTGAACACAAGAAAATACGACGTTCCAGCCGTTTACACCCGCAGCATAGAAGGCTTCCGATGCAGCTGCCTCTCTCCGTCCACATTTTACAACCCTATAAATAGTTTTTCCTGTTCCAGTTGCGCTAGTCGTGCCACGATAGATATTATCGAAGGCCTGAAATGTTGACAAAACAAGATAGTAGACGAGCGAGCACTTCTCTAAAGCCTCGGCTTTTTCGTCGGTGCACTGATGGCAAGCGCCGGCAAACTCTGCGTCCACGGAATGTCCTGCAATACAGTCATATATGTCGTCGTCAGTCGGGGTAATCAGCGCTGCTGACGCCCAGACCTTAGGTACAGGAAGGCTTATTGGGATAGGTTGCTCAACAGCGCCAAGGAAGTCATTGGGGAGGCAACCAGCCTCATGCATGATTTCCATCTGTTTCTGAACTGCCAAACTAGGCTGTTCGTACCACTTATCGGTGGCTCCATAATTAATGATCCAGCTATGCTGTGCAAAGTCGGCTGGCGAGGCGCCGTGAGACACTGTATAAACGTTGCGTTTGAAAGGAACTATGCGAACGTGTCTATCAACTTCAATGTCTGTCTCGCCTGAATAACGAACAGGCAGCAGATCACTATGGCTGCTGATCCGTTCAGGGGCGTGCTTTGCGGCCTGGGAACCATTGTATGACTGGAAAGAGTCGGCGCTAGTACTACGGCTTCGGGTTCGGCCGCGCCCAGGTACTCCAGGATTTACAACAATCATTCCTGGAGGTGGTGGTGGTGGCGGGGGTGGGGGAGGAGGTGGGGGAGGAGGGGGTGGTGGTGGATAATAAGTTTTCTTAGTCTTTTTTGAGCCCATAGACATCGGCATTGGTGGCGCCGGCGGTGGTGGTGGAGGTGGGGGAGGAGGTGGAGGCTGTGGTATGCCTCTGTTTTGTGTCTGCCAGGGAAGTGGAGGTGGTGGCGGTACGTGTGGAGACATTGAGAAAAATGCTGGTGGAGGAGGTGGAGGTGGAGGTGGCGGCGGCGGCGGTGGTGGTGGTGGTGGTTGATATGTCGGTTCATGCTGACAGAAGCATTTTTTCAATGGTGAAGGTGGATTAGGAAAAGTTGGAGTCGTAGGCGGCGCAGAACTTGAGCTTACTCTTCCCAGAGCTGATGCTGGTGTTGCTGGACCTGGACCAGATTGAAACACGGCCCCAAGCTGAGGCGAGTTGCATGAGCATTCTTTGTGTGTGTTATCCTTTATCATAAGAGGGAGGCTGGACAATTTATGCTCCGAACTGTGAGCTCCAGGTGGAGAAGACAGAACATTGTTGGCTATCGGTGGCGGTGGTGGAGTTGTAGAGACTGGAAGACTCTGGTTTTTCTTACTCTGCCCTGGAAGGGCTGGACAGCTAACTACTTCCACGGTTGGCTCTTCTGGTGGGTCTGGTGATCCAAAGCCAATTTCTAATTCAGGTTCAATCAGAACCAAATCCTCCGAGTCAGACATGATTTGAGGTTCGAGGTTAAAAAAGAGTATAAAAGTAAGAGGAAGAAACGCCGAGTTTTCTTGATATTGTATTAGGAGTTTTGGATATCTTAGAAGGACCTGAAGGACATTTTATATCCAGAAAGAGTCAAAACCGGATTGACCTCTACGAGTATCCCTGAGAGGATAGGGCACATTGGGTTTTGCAGCATCATCACCACCAGTCAAGTCGAGGGTCCCTGTAAGGCAACCTTTTGTTGTCCTTAGTAATGTCAGTAGCCAAAAAACACGAGGCTGTCGGCGCTTTAGATGGCTTATGTGCGGACGATTTCGAAGGACAAGAACTTACTCAGATTCTAAAGAATCGAATGGTCAGGAATCTGCTAGATGTGCTGGCCTCACTAAACAGACTTATGCTGTAAGAGGGTGACATATGTAAGACTCGCCTTATTCGGATATGTTTTAGCTTTCTTATTGGATCATTGCCTTGCAACACGTATGTTATGCCAGGAAAAGTCGGTTGTGAGGCGTCGCCGTGCATTACCCAGGACAGTGGATCGGCCCGGTGTTTTCGCCCAGAGATCCACAAGGGCAAAGCGTTGTCATAGAAAGGAGCACCAAGCAGAGATTGAAGCGCTGAATGCGCGCACTATTCGCTGCCTTGAAATTTCTATACTCTGATTGTAGTTTGTAAGCTGAGGTCAGAGAGTTGAGCACAATTAGACGTGAAAATACATCCGTAAGTCTCGTATAAAGTGAAGAAGATCTCCATATACTTGAAGTTGTAGGGCAAGGTCTAGTAACCACTTTGCTAGGTACCGGAGGGATTGGCGGTGTGTTGCGAGTCGCTGCCATATGCTCGAAAGGCTGCAAAAGCAGGGTAAGCCTTAGAAATTCGAGCCAGAGAATTCTTTACCACAGTGTGAATCCCACCATTCAATACTAGAACTCTACTGAACAAATTCGCAGTTACATTGCGTGTTCCAGCAAGAAAAGGCCTATTTCAACGGTTATTGGCTGGCTAACAGATACTTAACTGTTTAATATGCCATATTACCAACGTCCCTAGCTCCTTGAGTGATATTCCGAGTAATTCATAGTAGTGGCGGTTAAATCTAGTTGCAAGACAGGGCCCTGCCACTTTGAGCGAGGATTGTGCAGGTGCATGATGCTAGGTATTGGAGAAAGCCAATTAGGTCATATTATTATCATGCTTCCATGTTTTAATCTCGTAACATCCACTGATCAGCGCTCGTCCCGCCTTGTTATTAGGAAATGCCCAATGGGTGGATCAGAGGTCAGCGAAGTTCATTTCATAATTGGTAAACGGATAAGGTCATACCCGTATGACCAAAACTTATGCAACGGCATCGAGTTATCTTCCAGTATACAGAAAGCTCGTGGAATTGCATGTCTGCGAGCTCTGAGCGGTGAGATGTGGCTGAGCTAGCCATTTTGGTGATCCGGCGTGCGGACCCGCTGACATTGGAATATGTCAGACGCTGAGCAGGCTGATGGAAATGACATATATGATACTCTATGAGGAAGAATCTCAGGGGCAAGATGGCCCTGAGAAGATATCTACAAGATGGCCCGCGCGCTGTCACGTGACACGTCGCCGAGCTCAAAGAGAATGCCCCAAGTAGCCCCCCCTACCAACAGAATATGGAACAACACGAACAATTTGAAACGTGTGGGGGAATGAGAAGGAGAATTGCATTCCTATGTAACCAATTCCCAAAGATGCCAATGTATAAAGAGAGAATGCAGGGAAAGTTTCATTTTGAGATATGGCGAGGTTAAATTAGGTAGTATGAAGGTGAGTATAACTATGTTTCTTGGCATAATTAAGCTTAGCCGACGTGCAGCAACCACATATTTGCCTGATTAAGAGATTAACGCAAACACCGTGAATAATTCAACGCAAACGCTCAACGATAACGAACTGTGAGCTACGGTGAAGCAAAGTCCCCTTTCCACCTCCGGTCGGCCTGCGAGCCGCCCCTAATGACGCTTCACTTTCTATCGCCTCACTCTTCGTATGTCGATCAACGGACAAGAACCCAAATGGAACAAGCCTGGGCGATGATCGGTAATGAAATATTCAAGGAAGTATAGACAATGACGGATGAAAGATAAGAGAAGGAAGTCAAGTGAAACTTTTATACCTGCATTTGACCCATCTCCAAGCTTACCACGTGTTGAAGAACTTAATGAAGTTGTAGAGAAACGTATAGGAAGTAAGTAGTTACCTCTCGACGGAGACTGCGAGAGATACAAAGAGACAAACAGCTAGAATATGAACGAGAGATGGGTCAAGTAGGCAAGGACTGGAGATACTATCAGGGGAGATGCCTAGGTATATTACTTAAACAAAACACGAAGTTCAGATCATACCTTGATGACGCCCATCCGAATTCTTGTTTGAGCATAGAGTCAAGTCTTCTCTCGCAATTAAGAAGGTGGGATGGTGTTGCCTTGATAGCCAGTTTTCTATAACTAAGGCATAATTTTGAATCACGTGATCTTTCATCAGCCCCTGCATCATTCCCGACCGCTAATCTGCACTTAGGCAGAGCTCACCACAGCTATATCATCAATCTTCAGACATCACGCAAATCGTCTGCATCCGCATCATGGCTGACGGGTATGCCATGCTATCCTTAATCAAATCTCCGCTGCCACAAGTAAGCTAACTGAGCTGCTCTTCTCTAGCTGGAGCCTGATCATTGGGTTTGTGTTCATCATCGTCTTTTGCGTCGTATCGTGGTTCGCGGCTCCCAAAGGGGAGAATCAGACGTCAGTAGCTTTTCTGCACCATTCCTTACGCCTACTTGCCCTTTTTGAGTTCTATACACGATCTACCCTATGCCCACTAGCCTGCTGCTTGTATCCCACGTCTATAGACGATTATCCTCGGTTCTCTTCACATTCAAGTGTTAGACTTGGTCATGTCGTATATCGGAGTATTCCGAGACGTGACATTGGACAAGGCATCACAGCAGAATGTTGGAGGGATGATGAAGAGCGATACTCGTGCAGCACAGCAGTAGGCACATCCAGCGCATGCCAATCAAGCTAACAAATCATAACAGGGTCTGGCGCTCAACCTTTATACTATCCGCCGTAGCATGTTTCCTAATGTGGGGTAAGTCTCAAATTTCTCTCAACAGCTACTCAGCGACTTCGACTACGCTCTTTATCCTCTAGAACTCGATGTCTTGTCTGGTACACACTCAAAGCGCCTCGCTTCCGCCCCACATCTAACTGTATGAGACGCGGGATTCTAAACGCATAGGACTATTAACTAATCCTATGTCCTCCCTAGCGATCACATTCCTTGCGCAATGGCATCCCCTCATCGTGCCACGACGTCTGGACCTGAGACCTGAGCATGAACCGTCCCATAGGCTGTAACAATACTATAATATCAGACCTCGCAAACTGGGAGGTGGAAAGGCAAGGAACGGAACTGTTGAGGGCTGGAATGTGCATCTTGGCGCTGAGAATATGAGCGCACAGAAGATGGGGAAGAGCAGAAATACTCCCTGGCCTGACTGGGATAATATGTACGAGTGACTATTGGGGAGGTCCTGATGCACATGAGATCTTTCTGCATGGAATGGTTCCTCCGGAGTTTGTAATGGGCTTGCACATGTATTTCAGAGCAGGAATTTAAAGTCTATAAAACACTCGCCGCAATGCCATTTCATCAAACACATGCTCTGAAAGTGACAATACCACCATCCTCCCCACAGAAAATTTCCCCGTCAACTCCCCCACCCAGCCAACCCTAACTCTCCCCTCCACCCACCACTCCCCGCCAATCCGACCGCCTTCAGCACCATCCCTGCGACGACAGCCCGCACGCTTGCGCCCACAGCCACCAAAAACCCAGCCCGCACATACCCACAGTCCATCAGAATCTCCAGCGCCGCGATATTATTCACGATGACAGCCCAACTGACCGCGCTCGCGCTCGACGGCAAGTCGTACTCCCAGATGATCAGCAGGATCGGGAACAGCTTCGTGCAGCTGGACACCAGCAGCGCGGTTGACAGCGGCGTCGGGTGCGGGTAGTAGGGGACGAGCGGGCGCAGGGAGCGCAGGAAGCGCGGGACGAGGCGACGCAGCGACAGCGGCAGGGAGAGGGACGGGATGGCCGGCGGGTGCGAGCACAGCAGCCGGATCGGGATGTGGAAGGAGAGCGTGCTGAGGGTGACGAGGAAGAGGAAGAAGAGGTATTGGAGGACGAGCGGCTGGGTGGAGAGGAGCGCGGCGTTTGTTGGGGCCTGGGTCGAGTTTATGGGGGCAGTGGAGGGATGGTGGGAGGAAGGCGGGAGGGGCGGAGAGAGCTTCTCGATGCGCGCCCAGGTTAGGTAGACGTCAAAGAGGAGGAGAAGGATGCTGAGGCGGATGATGGAGCGCTGGAAAGAGGGGGAGTTAGTTTGAGAACGTAGGAGTGGGAGGAGAGAGGACATACGTCGAAGCGGTCATCGTCGCGGCTGAGACGGTTGAAGAGTAGGTGACGGTAGACCTGGAAGTCAGATATTAGCATCCATCGGTTCTATAGCCATTGGTTAAATGGTGTGAGGCGTGCTCACTTGCGGCTTGATCAAAACTAAGTCGATAAACAGCACGACAAAGTCATGCTCCACATACTTGTCAGCGAAACGCTTACAGCGCGGACATTGCGTTAGCCGAACGCCTTTTCCCAAAGAGCGGTCATCGGCTTTGCTATATGTGGTGTAGAGTGTTTTGACTGGATATCTGCATTCTATACAGATGGGCATAAGAGCGAAGGTTGAAGTTACAGGTCGTTTGGCAGCTTCGGAGGTTGGTGACGATCCGAATTAACGTCATCCACATATGAGTGTTTATTCCGTAAGTTTTCATGGGCACAAGCAATAGAGCATGAAATTATTTAGGGCTCCAAAATCTTAATCTCGTTATTGGTTCTGTTACATCCCGACCACCGTTCCAGATACTCCAACCTGTCCTAAAACATCCGCGCCTCTGCCTGTTACTCGAGAACAAATATTCCAAATACAATACTCTCAGCGGTGGTGCACCACGAATGTGGTTAGTCAGCTTGCGGTCCGATTGAAAATCCGCACCAACGGAATCACGTTTGAGCCTGCTGAGGTAATTTGAGCAGAAAAAATTCGCTGGAGGAAATCAAAATAATCTTACCCTTATCCAAATATTCAAACAGCTTCGTAAAATTAATACTAATACCTGCCAGCTTATTTAAAACAATTAAACGCGTTAGAATTCCTTATTTTTAGCTATATCTCGCTTCCTTAATTATAGAGAACGTATTACAAAGTTCTGCCAGGAGTATACACCGGGCTCTGGCGTGAAAGCACTTGGCTACGCGCCATTGGCAGGAGCTTAAGCACCTACATGATCACTTTAAAGCTTTTTACAAGGCTGCTATTATAGTAGAAGGCAAGCATATAGGCCTTGCAGATTACTTCCAAACTCTTAATTGGCTTCTACTAGAGCTTAAAAAAACGTAGCAAAAGTTTCCAACCGCCTAAAAACGTTAAACTACCGAGCCACAGGACTAAAAGCAATTGGCTAGTTACTCGGAGGCTGCTTGGCAGAAGTGTAAGAAGTACTACTACAAGGCAGATAATACTAGTACCTATTACGCGGCGATCGTTCTTAACTCAACACTCAAGATACGGTGGTTTTAGGATAACTGGGGGGAGCACGAAGATAAGGTTTAGATTCCAAAAGTTAAAACTCTTATAAGAGAGCTCTAGCTTAAATATGAAGGTAAGCCATAAGGCGCTCCCTTAGTAAATATACAAGATTATACACAGCCGCTATCAAAGCTAAAGACTTATATATCTACTCGTAATCACAAGCGCCTTAAAACGGTGCACTCTGGCGACGTTGCCACTACGCCTATTACCATCGCCGGTCGCCTCTAGGGATATTTGAAACGAACTGCCTCCGCGTAGGCGACTCCGACGATTTTAACGTTATATAATACTAGCTAGGTCGCTACGAGAGCCAGCCCGATCTTACTTAGTTTGCCCTTAATGTACTTATAATACCGCCTATATTAGATAAGTGCGAGCGGCTCTTTAGCAGCTATAAGATTCTCTTAGAGGACCGTCGCTCTTGCTTATAAATATATATTATTAAGGCTAACGAATGCCTCCGCCACTGGTACGGGCCTCCACGCAAGGGCACGTTTGACAATATAGATGTTGGAGTTATAGAGGGAGAGCCTATACTACAAATGGTATCACTAAAAGAGGCCTCAATGGTTCGAGTTGCCGCGTATAAGGAAGCTATGGAAGAAGCCGCAAAGGCAGCAGTAGAGGCACCTCCGGGGAGCCAGGTGGGCCGGGGGGGGGCTAGTGGTTATAGAACCAAATGATGATGAGAGTGAGAGCCACAATGAGGGCACATATGCTGCCTCTAAGGAGGCGATTGAGGTAGAAGATCACGAAGCTTCTTATATAGAGGCTTTGTGATTTGGGGTTAATTTAGTACGCTCTCCCTTCCTTACCCTTTTCCTCACCTTCTACTAAGACTTACTATTTATAGTACATATTTGATCTGGAGCCATATTGGAGTCCTAGAGCTCCACCGCCTCCTCAGCATATGGAGTGGATTTGAGCTCAAATCCACTCCAGAGCTCCAGGAGCAGTCCAATGACCTATACCTAAATAGGGATAACTGTTACCTATATAGGCTAGCAGTTCAGTAAGAGTCCACTGGACTGAGTAGTCAGCTCCAGTCCAATAAGAGCACTGCTGGTGTCCGTGGTCCTGCTCGTCCCATGGCCACGCGGGCCAATGCAAATAGGCAGCCAGACCAGAGGGCTTCAAAGCAATCATTAATACAGTTCTTCCCCTTCCTTTCTCCTCTACCCCACAGTGCTCCGGGGGTATGGCAGCGTTATTCCCTTGTGGATCTCTGGGCGAAAATACCGGACCGATCCACTGTCCTGGGTAATGCACGGCAACGCCTCACAACCGACTTTTCCTGGCATAACATACGTGTTGCAAGGCGATGATCCAATTACCCGACCGATGCTACTGTCCTAGGTAATACACGGCGACGCCTTATAACTGACTTTTTCCTGGCATAACATACGTGTTGCAAGGCAATGATCCAATAAGAAAGCTAGAACGTATCTGAATAAGGCGAGTCTTACATATGTCACCCTCTTGCAGCATAAGTCTGTTTAATAAGGCCAGCATAACTAGCAGATTCTTGACTATCTGATTCTTTGGAATCTAAGTAAGTTCTTATCCTTTGAAGTCGTCCGCACAGAAGCAAACATTAATACAGCTCTTTCCCCTTCCTTTCCCCTCTGCCTCACAGTGCTCCGGATACTGCGCCCTGGCTGATTCAGCATAAGTTACACCGCTTGCTTCTCCACTATTACCCGCTCTTTTTACCTACCTGGTCGCGACAAATAGAACTCATCCACAACATGACCAATTCGGGCGCCGCCTCTAAGAAGATTGAAATTGATGAAGTTCTTCGTGATGATACCACGACAGAGCCACTCTATATGGTGGTGGATGACCGTCTGCGCTGGGACAATGGCCAAACCATCCGTATTAGATTCCTCAACGGTTCCTCAGAACTTCAAGACAAAGTGAAGCGCATTATCGGAGTATGGCAGCCACATGTCAATCTCAAATTCAAATACGTCACCGATGGAGACTCGGACATTCGCATATCTTTCAACAGAGGCCTTGGAAGCTTTTCCTTTATTGGAAAAGCCGCTCAAGGCCATGACTATTCTATGAATTTGTACGTCACAACTTTTATGCACCAACAGGAACTGGAACGTCAAGTCCTCCACGAATTTGGGCACGCGCTGGGATGCGTACACGAACATGCTTCTCCCGCCTGTCCTATTATTTGGGACACAGATAAGGTTTATTCGCATTACAACATTAAATACGGGTGGGGAAGGGAAAAGGTGGATCGAAATGTGCTCCAGAAGGCAAAACCTAACACCGTCTGCTTTTCCAATTTCGATCCGGCCTCGATCATGATGTACGCATTCAAACCGGACTTAACTCAGAATAGCTTTTCCACACAAGACAATCCCACTCTCTCTAAAACCGACAAAAAGTTCATCTCTGAAGTTTATCCAAAGTTGAAGGGAGATCAAGTCAGTTCGCCTGACCTCGCTGATGTTCCGCGCTACCAAGCAACATATGGACTCGCAGAACAGGTTCGTTCGTGGCTCTACGACCTGGCAAACAAGGCTTTGAACATTTTGGGTGTTGAAAGCCAAGTAGGCCCTAGTTCAAGGGTTCTACAGGGAGTCCCTCCCGGCATGGTAGTTCCTGGTAGCAAATTGAACAAGGACTATCCGGCCGAAAATGACCCCATGCAAGTCCACTTAAGTTCAAATCGGCCCCCGAATACCAAGATGTTTTAAGTAGCAAGCCAATACTCCTTAGGTAAGCATTCCATTTCAATAGAACACCCTTAGCTCCTGCTCATCCTGTAGCTTTTCTGCCTCCTCCAAAGCTCATTGACCTTTGTAGCCTTTTTGCCTGTGTCGCCCTCTCTCTAAACACATGAAAATACGACGTTCGGCTAAGCTTTACTGTGGTTTTCTTATCTTCTGCAAATTTTTTTTTGGTAAGACGGCTCCCACTTAAAAAAGAGTTATAACGTAAACCTATCTTTACAACCACGGCTTATATAGATTTATAAAGCTTATAATTAAGGTAGTATAATATCTTACCTAGTTGTGTACTTATCCCTAACCCGCCATATTGCGTCCATATGTTATCGATAAGGATTTAGCCAATCAGATCAATAGGATTAAATCGCCGTGCTCAGGAACATAAGATTGGTAATATCTATTACATAACGTAATAGCCACCCGAACGAGCCAGCTACCCGCTTAAGCCACCCCAAAATACGGAGGTAGCGGTCAAAAGTTCCTAGCTCCCTCCCCTGTCGTGGTGGCGTGCGCTAGCCTTTAATGGCTTAGTGTGGCGTAAGTAATGCTTGGCGCATACCGCGGGGTGCGACTCTTCCCTTAATACTATACTCCATAAGCTTTTAAAATACATTAAATCCTTATTATATCTTACTGTTTGTAATAGGTAATTCGTACGATATCTGTATAAAGGCTTAGGCCCCTAGTATAAAGATTTATAGCAGCATAAATGCCGACATTTAAGCCGCCACTGGAATGAGCGTCTCCTATATTAAATCGGTTGTCCAAGAAACGCGGAATCGCGGCCAAAAGCTGCACAATTCTTAATATCCACCTTAGAGATGCACCTTGACCAGGTCGCCCAACCAACCGTACGTCTGCTAAGATGCGAGAAGTTATTAAGAAGGTCCGTCGTAATCCTTCCTAATCCAGAACGCCAAGAAAGCGGTTTTGTAGCTTATTGGTAGCGCATTTATAGCGCAGGAAGGCCGGGAACTTTTAACCACCACCTCCGTTGTTACGGACGCTTTAAGTACAATGTTATGACTACTTGGAGAAGAGTCGGCGGAAGCTAGTTAGTTAATATAGGTATGGTCTAGGATGGATCCGGTGGAACCATGTGACGAGGAATGGTAAGCGAGTCATATAATGTTATACGCAGTATATAAAGTGTACGCAGTATACGCCCGCGTATAATACGTATAACACGTACCTTATATACAAGAGAGGATTTCTTAGGAGTATAATTGTGTATTTAAAGGACCTTAGTCCCTACTATAGATAGTTCTCTCCTTGTAGTGAATCTTAGAATATAATTAGAGTTAATCTATTAGGCAACTACTCTACTAGTTATTATTATGTTGTTAATTTGTTCTTACCTATATACCTAGCCTAATAATAGGACCCACCATAGTTTCTGCTACAAGGTTCCGTTATACATTTACTACTAAGGTTATAGTATTAAATAAGATTAAATAACATACCACCTAAAGCACTAGTCGTAATAACATTAACGGTAGCCATAACCTTAGGGCTAGGTGATACCAGTATGGACAATAGGGATTCTTAAGTGGTTACGCAAGGTTAGTTATAGGAAATAGTTAATCACTTATAAGATAATAATAAGATACTTAAAGAACACATTAATGGAATTAGAGTAGTAAAAATTAAGCTACCTTTAATTAAACGGTTCTTAGGAGAGAAGTTAAAGCTTAAGGGATTTCTTATATAGATATACTTTAAGGTAATACAAAAAGGAGCGAAGTTAGCAATATTGTTAGATTAAGTAGCCTATACAGAATTATTCCTAATAGGGAGGGCATTTAAGTGGTTTAAACCATATCTTATGGAAATATAGGCTAATAGTATAACAACTACTAACCAGGATATATGGTATATATTTACTAGTTAGAATGGGTTCGCAGAATAACTAATATAGATATTTAGAGACCTAGAGGCCATAACTACAGCGGAATAAAAGCTTTAAAACTTAGTATAACGCACTTTAGCAATTAAGTATACAACATAGTTTTAAACACTAGCTATATAGGTTAAGTGGAATAATAGGGCGCTTATAGCATAGTATAAATAAGGACTTAAGGCTAAAGTCTAGGACGTAATTATCCTAATAGAAGATACGGATACTCTAAGAGAGTTAATAGACTAGTTAATAAAGATCAATAATAGGATCTATTAAAGGGAATAAGTTAAGAGAGGGTAAGACAGAGTTCTATAGTTATATAAGGCGTAGAGTACACAACAATAGACACAGAGTTAAAAACTATAGAATGGCGCAGAACTAATAGACCTAAGCGGTACCAAAGAAACCTAAAGATAGGAAAAGAAACTATAGAAACCTAAAGGTTAAGGATTAAGTAATTATAGGACCTAGAAGTAAAGGCTAAACCAGAAATCTTAGTAGTAGAAGATATTTAGGCGGACTCTACAGCAAGAAAAATGGTTTAAAGATAGGGCTTATATAAATTATAGAAAACAAGGTTATTTTGCTAGAGACTATAGAGGTAGTTAGAGTAACTACGCGGTAAAGGAAACAAGGCTAGTAAACAGCACATATATATAGAGGGACAATAGTGCACTGTAAGGAATAAAAGAATATTTAATTAACAGTTTTATATATTATTACAACAATGCATGCCAAATTTATAAGGACGCTAAGTATAGCGCAAGCTATTAGCTATAGGAGCTATTATTATCTAAGTTTAGAGGAACTAATAAACCAGCTTATAGATTAGATATTAAAGATAATAAATTTAACACAGGCAAAGCATTTACCAATAATAAGGCAATAAAGACAGCTTACTAGAAGCATATAAACCTTAGAGAAGTTAAAATAGAAGTAGAGACTAAGACCATTATAGAATAAGGTTCAGTAACGGGTATTATAATACCATTAGATACAATTTCTATCGCTTTATAAGATAATAGGAGCAACGTTTAGAAGAAATTAAGTAAGTAGATAACTGTTAGTGCTAGCTTATTACTTAATAAAGGCAAAAGACCACAGGCTTAAGATTCTTAAGAAGAGATATAAAAAGCTTAAGATTTTTAAAACGAGATAAGATATACTTAAGGACCCATAATAGACGAAAACTAATAGGAAAGAGTAGCGACTTAGTTTAGTAATAAATAAATAAGTATAGAACATAAGTTTAAGAACTATAAGTTTAGGGAATAAATAAGAACATTAGCAATCTTAGGTAAACATAATATTTAGCCTAAAGATTAAACAGTTAATACTAGGATTAAAAAGTAAGATAACTACAAAGATCTAGCTATAAGACGCATAAAATAAGAAACTATAGATAAGTTTAGAACAAGAATCATTATATAGCAAGAGCAAAAGCTAGATAAGAGGTTAGCTATGCTAGGTTATATAAAGGACAAAGCACCCATATAAAGAGTTACTAATAGGCCAAGTGTAGGGACACTTAGGGTAAAATAGTTAGATAAACTAGAATAAGAAGAGGATCTAGACATCCCAACTAGGTTTAAAGAAAGATATACTAAAGAATGTTATAATACAGTGATAACAAGGTACTTTCTAATAGATAGACTATATACACTAAACTAGTTGTATGGAAAGTGGTATAGGCAACGATATAATAATAAATAGGCAGATTTCTATATGTGGCTAGATAAAAATGTTGTCTAAAACTAACCTATTACGGAGAAACGCATAAGTCACATTAAAGGAGTATTAATTATGACATTAAGAAACCTAGAAGAAGGATTTAGGGACTAGAGAAGTAAGCAATAAATCTTAATACCTATAGCAGAGATACCAGTGGTTAGGTCAACTAGGTATAGGTTTAAACTTAAGGATAAAGATAAACCAAAAGTTAACCCAAAACATGCAGCGCATTATATACTATTGTGGATAGCTTATATGGATAATACGTATAATATATATAGAGCACCAAAAGATAAGAACCGGAAGTACCTAATAAGGATATATTAGGCACCAGAGAAAAAGCGGTTTAAAAATGCTAAGTATATATATAGATGGCACCTAGTAGAAGTATAAGGTTAAGGGGACTTAATACTTTAACTAGGAAGATTCCTTACAGAGAAATGCCTAGACGGATAATAGTAGTGGGAATACCTAGAGAGCACTTATCTATGGCATATAGAGGAAAAGAAATAAACTAAGTATTAGCCAAGGTTAGACTAAGTATAGGCAGGATCTAGCAGCCAACAGTTAGGAAAAGGGGAGGCGCATAGGACTAGAGGAAACCAGTATTAAAGCCTTAGACCCTTAAAGGAATTTAAGGACAATACCTAAATTTATAAGCTAAATAGCAAGATCAGCAGTTTAAAGCATTAGTAGATAGTAGAGCAACTAGGAACCACATATCACTAAAGGTAGTAGAAAGGATAGGGTTACTATATAGACAGAAGGAACACCTATATCCACTTATAACAATTTTAGGAGATTAAATAGCCTATAGAGGAGGCATTATTAATCTCAAAATAGGACCTATTCAGTTAACTATTAAAGGAAGACCAGTTAGAATGTCTTTTAATATCCTACTATTAGGACAGGACAAGGCGATACTAGGAATACCTTAGTTATAGGAGTATAATCTAAAGATCGATTAGGTTACAGGTTAGGTCAATATTAAGGATACTTAATAGCGTAAAGTGCGACAGCAAACCAAGTTAGTATAGTACTAAGTTAGAGCGATATACAAAGAGACTAAATAAGGCTTAAGTTATATACTAAAAAGATACCACAAGTATAGTAAAAAGTTATAGTTACTAAAAAGTAAAAAGCTGTTAAAGCATATAGCATAGGACTATAAAATATAATTAGAAGAGGGAATAAGTTTAAAGTTCTTTCCAATCTATAAGCTTACTAAAACGGAGTTAGTAGCGCTTAAAGAGTTTATCTAGGAGAACTTACGCAAGGGATATATTAGACCGTTATAATTGTTAATAGGATATCTAGTACTATTTATCCCAAAGAAAAACAGAAAACTTAGGATGTATATAGACTACAGATAGTTAAACAGCATTACTAGGAAGGATAGGTATCTTTTACCTTTAATTAGCGAGATCTAAGACAGAATAGGCAACATAAAGATCTTTATAAAGATAGATCTAAGATAGGCGTACCATCAAATTAGAATTAAGAAAGGCGACGAATAAAAGGCAGCCTTTAGGTTAAAGGAAGAACTATATAAACCATTAGTTATACAATTTGGGCTTATAAACGCACTAGTAACGTTCCAAAAGCAAATTAATAGTATATTAGGAGAACACCTAGATAAGTTTATTATAGTATACTTTAACAACATTATTATCTACTTAGAGAATAAGGAAGAATATAGAGAACATATTAAGTGGGTCTTAAAGAGACTATAGAAAGAACAGATGCTAGTAGCAATTAAGAAATACAAGTTCTTTATAAGAAAAACCAATTTTATAGGATTTATTATTAAATTAGGGAAAATTAGTATAGACCTAAAGAAAGTCAAAGCTATAGTGAGTTAGCAAGAACTAGAGAATATTATACAGTTAAGGTTATTTCTAGGGTTTTATAACTACTATAGGAGGTTTATAGCACAATAGTTAAAAAGTATTAAGCCGTTTACAAGGCTGACAAAGAAAGAGAAACCATAGGTTTAGGGTAATAAATAAAAAGAGCTGTTCTAGGAACTTAAAGAGTTGTTTACCTAAGAACTAATCCTTAAGATCTATTAACTAAAGTTAGAAACGGTTGTTAAGACAAATATATTAGACTTTACACTAGGAGTATACTTGCTATAAAAGCACTAGGACGCATGGCATCCAATAGCATACTATAGTTGGAAAATAACACCACTAGAGTTAAACTATAACATCTATAACAAGGAGTTATTAGGTATAGTTACAGCACTTAAAGAATAGAGAGTATTCTTATAAGGTATAGAGAAACCATTTATAGTTAAGACAGACTATAAGAACCTTATAGAATTCCTAATAACAAAGGAACTTAACCAAAGATAGGTTAGATAGGCGGAAATGCTTATAGAATACCATTTCAAAATTTAGTATACTAAGGGTATAAATAATGCACAAGCAGACGCTCTAAGTAGAAAGGCTAAACTATAAAGTAATAAAAAGCTATTAGGAGCTTTGTTACAAAAGAATTAAGACGGATTAATTAGGTATAATTATCTAAAGATTATAGCAACTAAGGAAAGTTAGATCTATAAGTTACTAGAGAGTAATTAAATATAAAAGATCTAAAAAGCATAAGTAGAGGATCTAGACTTAGAGCAATACAAAAACAGAAAAGCAACATATATACCTAAGTCTATTATAGAAGAATTTATTAAAGAATTCTATAAGGGAATAATATAAGGATATAACAGGTCTATAGGACTAGTGTTAAGGCTTTAAAAGGAGTATATTATTTAAGGAATTTAGGGGCTAGCAAGACAAGTTATAAAAGAATGTTTAGATTACTAAAGAAACAAACTAATAAGGTATAAGCTGTATAGAGGGCTACAACCTATTAAAATACCAGGAAGACTATAGGAAGTTATATTATAAAACTTTATTATTAAATTACTAAAGTTAAGAGATCCTATTACAGGATAAGATTATAACATAATTTTAGTAATAATGGATAAGCTAACAAAGTGGAGATACTTTATAGTATACACTAAAGAGATATTAGCAGAAGATATCACTAGAATCTATATAAAGAAAGTATTTATAAGATACAGAGTATTAGATAAGATTATATCAGACAGAGATCTAAGATTTATAGTAGTATTTTAGGAAGTGTTTCTGGTAGAATAAGGGGTTTGCGTAGCAACATCTATAGCGTATTATCCGTAGACGGACAGATAAACGGAAAGACTAAACTAGACACTAGAACAGTATCTAAGGCACTATATCAATCACGCATAAAATAATTGGGTATCATTATTACCAGTTATATAGTTTATATACAACGCAACACCATAAGAAGGAATGGGGACATTACTATTTAAGGTAAATTACGGATACGAACTAAGAACGTCATTATCGCCATATTAAGTAAAAAAGACGAGTAGCATAGCTAAACAAAGAATGGAGACGTTAATAAATCTTTATAAAGACTTTAAAGAAACAGCTAAACTAGTATAAGAATAAATAAAAAGGTACTACAATGCTAAGAGATCTGAGGGACCAGATCTTAAGGAGGGAGATAAAGTATAGCTACTATACAAAAATTTCAAAAGTTGACAATTAAGTAAAAAGTTAGACTATATTAGACTAGGACCTTTCGAAATTGCGTAAAGACTTTTATTAGTTACGTATAAGTTAAACCTACTAGCCAAAATAAGGATCTACCCTATACAACATATCGCAATGCTAGAGCTAGCACACGGGAATATTAAGCTACTAGTCTATAAAGCAGACATATATAGAGGACAAGAGGAAGACAAATAGCAAGTTTTAAAGATTATTAGTTATAAGGATATAGATGACAAAACATAGTATAAAGTAAAGTGGATAGGCTATAATAAGACTACCTAGGAACTACTAAGCAACCTAAAGAACGCTAAGGGAAAGGTAAAGAAGTATTAAAAGAAAGCAGGTTAGGAAGCATTAAAAAAGGATCACCAAAGAATAAGTTACCTAAGGGGGACCTAAGAGGAGCAATTGCTGAGCTACTTAAAGTTGTTTCCCTTACAGAAGGAGAGCTAGTCCTTTTGTTATCTAGCTTATTAAGACCCTATTAAACAAGTTTCTACTCTTTAGAATAAACCTTCTTACAAACCTTCTTAAGATGGGTTAACTAAGCAAACGCAACCTACTAAGACTTAAAGGAGTAATATTAAGCCTTAAGGGCCCAAGCGGTCTCTTTAACAGAATGGTAGAGTTTGGCGCACGTGGCGGCCAACTTAGACTTAAGTTTTATAGTAGTAGATTAAATATAAGGCTCTATAATAAGTTACTTAGGGAACTTAAAGACTGTTAAGAGTTATAGGACGCGCACACTTAGCATTAAAGATAGAGCAAACATTATAAAACAATTAAATATTTGCTTTAGTGCACTCTAAGCAAAACAAGGGTTATTGAAATAAGGGACTTGCTATTATAATATATACTAACCCCGCTTTCACATAATAAGAATATAAAGACAATATTATCTCACTAAGCAATAGTATGGCAGCTATAGTGCAAGCATAATATTACGCTTATAAAAAAGAAGAAGCTTTAGGCATAATAAGCAAGGATATTAACCAGACTAATTAAGCGGACATTACACCTCTAGTAGATAACTTAGAGATGTTAGGAATCTTTAAGGATAAAGATAAAGAGGAGGGAGATAGTATTACGGACGCTTTAAGTATAATATTATAACTACTTAGAGAAGAGTCGGCGGAAGCTAGTTGGTTAATATAGGTATAGTCTAGAATGGATCTGGTGGAACTATATAACAAGAAATAGTAAGCAAGTCACATAATGTTATACGCAGTATATAAAGTATATATAGTATACGCCTGTGTATAATACGTATAACACATACCTTACGTATAAGAGAGGATTTTTTAGGAGTATAGTTATGTATTTAAAGGACCTTAGTCCCTACCATAGATAGTTCTCTCCTTGTAGTAAATCTTAGAATACAATTGGAGTTAATCTATTAGGCAACCACTTTACCAGTTATTATTACGTTGTTAATTTGTTCTTACCTATATACCTAGCCTAATAATAGGACCCACCGTAGTTCCTACTATAAGGTTCCGTTACATCCGTATACTAAAATTTATTAACTTTAACTTTTTATAACTTTACCCTATTAAAAATATTTAAATTAAATTTTAAATACGGCTATCTATATATAAAAGCCTTTTATATATATAATTTCAAAGGCAGAAAATATAATGGCAACACTTTTAAGAACAGGAATAATAGGACTAAAAGATTGGCTCTACTGGGTAGGTATCCTAGTAGGTAGCCTAAGATGTAAATATGGCTGGCCAAGACAGACACCAAAATACGTAATACTGCTATGCCCCTTACGCACTAACCAAGAAGCAATGCTCTTAGTAGCTGGCATAGAGAACTATAATACACTACTTTTAATATAAAATGGTCTTAAGGCGGTTACCTAATGGCTTATTAGCCAAAATGTGCTAGACCAGTTTTAGGTTATAAAGGAAATAGTAATAGAAGGCAAAGGGGTGAGTAATAGGCGTCCCCTATTATCTCTATAGTAGTAAAGTAAAGTTTATAATACTAGCGCGTCTATAGGCTTATTATAGCAGTAGTAGTTCCTAAAGAGGTTAAAAAGTAAGGTAGTAGAGCACTATAGGCGACTTATAGGCGCTAAGTAGGCAAGTCCTAAAAGGCGGAGAGATGGATTATAGGGTTTTCTTAAGTAGAGTTTTCTCCCTATATATATATAAGGAGTAGTCTATATAGGCCTAATAGGGATCTAAATCAGACATTAAGCGATAAATAATTATTATATATATATTTTTAAATTTTTTATTTATATATATTTAAGTTAATATAGTAAATTTTAAAATAATAACTTTAGTTATAATATTAATTATAAGTTTTATATTAATTATATAATATATTTTAACTATATAATAATTATTTATTACTTAATATCTAATTTAGATCCTTATTGGGCCCATATAAACTACTCCTTATTTATATATAGGGAGAAAACTCTATTTAAGAAAACCGTATAATCTATCTCCCTGCCTTTTAGAACTTGTATACTTAGCGTCTATAAATTACCTATACAGTAAAACCTCTTTAGTACGATACCGTTTTTGCGGCCGAGCATATCGTAATACCAATGGTATTGTTATATAAAACTGTCACGTGATGCGTTAATAAGCAGGAAAAAGGAGGCAACCCACCCTAAAAGGGTATAATACACCCACTGTACGGGCTAAATAGGGCTTCTCCCATACAAAATCTTATCTGGTTACAACGATTTTGGTGGAGCCACCTTAACGATATCGTCAAAAGTCAGATTATCGTAATATTATACCAAAAAAGGCTTGATCAAGGGGTGTATATCGTAATATAGGTATATATCGTTATATACCCCATATCGTAATAAGGGGGGTTTACTGTATGCTGTACCGGAATTTGAGGGTGAGTGGTAGTTTATCGTACAATTGTGAGCGGAAGTGAGCAAGAGTGAGTCATCCGCAGTCACCCGGAGCGGGCCGTGCGCCAAGAGTATCGGGGGTGGATGTAAGGGCGGACGAAAAGGGGACTAAAGCAGGAGGGCGAGAAAGACATATTACTGGATGGTTCGTATGAGAAGCGAATGTCGGCTGATGTTCAGTTGGTTAACAATAAGAAAGATTACCGGAGCAGCATGGGTGTAAAACAGGCGTGGCAGGGTATCAAATACGGCCGTGCAATTTCATTTTTCAGCCCTACAGAGTGAGATCTCCTATTGACTCGGGGGTTCGAAGATCCGAAGAACGGAGCAGCAGACAAGACCCACTTTATAGAAGGCCGTACGAATTCGAGCGCTTTGCAATTGAGGTATTGATATGAGCACGTGTGTGGAATAGCGCTGACGTGGGGCTTTCCATCAGCGGCGTTTGGTTGTTTTGTGCAGAAGCTGCCGCATGCGGGCTCAGAAGCGAAAAGCAAGGATGAAAGAACGAAGGAAGGCTGCACCAGGTGTCACGGCGATTCGTTGAACGCGCAATCTACCCGAAGAACTGCCGCTTGAGTCATGACGAGATTAACGGCTGTGACGGGGAGGGCGGTATTGGCGGTGTGGCAAGCCCGACGGCGGGCACATCGTTCACCTTGCCGAGGGAATATGGTTGGAGAGTGGGGCGGTGCTAAGCTTTCGATTACCAACCATTCCTTCGTACCCAACCAATTCCACCGCTGCTGGTGACTTTGTTAGATGGAGAGAGTGAGAGAGAGAGAACGGGCGGAGTGCCCTGTTGCCGTCCCGGCGGGTCTGAATGGGAGAGGATGACTCTCGGATCCATCATAGTCACCGCCGCATGTCAATTGCTTGTTTTGGCCACTTCGTGTATCCTTCAGCCCCAAGTATCCTTCAATTATTCTTCCGTCATCTTCACCAGGCCATGTGCCGTCAAATAAATAACACCATCCATCCATCGCTCAGAGCGGATCGGCTCAGGCAGCTACCCGGAATTGGAGCTAAAGCTGACCCTAGATCTGACCTTAAGTCCGGTTTCGACGGGGTTTAACGAAGCTGCCGGTGCCGCTCACGCGAACCCAAGTCCTTTTTTTCTTTTGAATAGCGGCCGCGAGTGCTATTGATCCCCGGGTTGCCCTCCCTTCTATTGCTGTTCAATCTTCTTCCAATTCTTCTTTCTGTGAATTTTGCGACCAACTTGTTTGTTCTTTCAATTATCTTCTTGCCAAGGCGTCGGTAAGCTTGGAACCGCGTGAGCCCTGCAAAGCCGTTTCGGCTGCTCCTAGAGCAATGGACACGGACGCACCTCTAAACCATTCCACCAAGCGTGAGGAGACCTCCACACGTGTCTACGAATCAATCACTCCCACCCACCACGAAGAAGACGCCATCCAGAATTTCGAAAAGCAGGACAGGGACATCGAGTACAATCCCAACGGCTACAGCGCAATTCGTGCCGGGGTCAATGTCGAGCGGGCCGAAGCGGAATTTGCGGAACTGAGCAAGGAGCTCTCCAAAGCCAGCCAACACTCTCGTCGACTGTCGCGAACCCAGAGTGGGCAGAAAGGCAATGTCGGTGAGGATGTCGAAAAGGCCCCCGAGTCTGAGACTTCTGACGAGGAGCTCTTTGACCTCGAGACTACCTTGAGGGGAAACAAAGGCCTCGAAGAGGAAGCAGGGATCAAGTCCAAGCGCATTGGTGTCGTATGGGAGAATCTCACCGTCAGTGGAATTGGCGGGGTAAAGAACTATGTCAAGGTACGACGACCTTAGCATTTTAAAATGAATTCCCCTCGCTGACATATTCTAAGACATTCCCAATGGCGTTCGTTTCCTTCTTCAATGTATATGAAACTGCTATGCACCTGCTCGGATTCGGCAAAAAAGGAAGGGAATTCGACATTTTGAAAAACTTCCGCGGTGTCACAAAATCCGGTGAAATGGTTCTTGTTCTTGGACGACCAGGGTCTGGATGCACTACTTTCCTGAAGGTCATCAGCAACCAAAGATACGGATACACAAAAATTGACGGGGACGTCCTCTATGGTCCCTTCAATAGCAAATTCTTCGAAAAGCGCTATCGAGGAGAGGCTGTCTACTGCGAGGAGGACGAAAACCACCATCCGACTCTTACCGTAGGCCAGACGCTGGACTTTGCCTTGGAGACGAAAGTCCCCGGCAAACGGCCAGCGGGATTGTCAAGACAGGAATTCAAGCAGAAAGTTATCGATTTAATACTTAAAATGTTTAATATTGAGCATACTAAGAATACCATTGTTGGCAACCCTTTCGTGCGAGGTATCTCCGGAGGCGAACGTAAAAGAGTCTCAATTGCTGAGATGATGGTTACCGGCGCTTCTGTACTCTCATGGGATAACTCCACAAGGGGACTAGATGCTTCTACGGCTCTCGATTATGCCAAATCTCTGCGCGTCCTAACCAACATCTACCAGACCACTACCTTCGTATCTCTTTACCAAGCTTCCGAGTCTATCTACGAAGTCTTCGACAAGGTCATGGTTATTGACTCTGGCCGTCAAGTATTCTTTGGCCCTGCCAAGGAAGCTCGTGCATACTTCGAAGGACTCGGATTCCTAGAAAAGCCCCGCCAAACAACCCCAGATTACTTGACTGGCTGTACAGACCCTTTCGAACGAGATTACAAACCTGGAAGGAGCGCTGACAACGTTCCAAGTACCCCCGACGATCTGGTCGCTGCTTTCGACAAGTCTAGGCTGGCAACCCGCCTTGAGAGTGAAATGACGGAGTATCGTAAAAACATAGATCAGGAAAAGCATGTATACGATGATTTCGTTACTGCTGTGAAGGAAAGCAAACGACACGCCTCGAAGAAGTCTGTCTACTCGATTCCTTTCTACCTTCAGCTTTGGGCTTTGGCTAAACGCCAATTCTTGCTGCGATGGCAGGATAAGTTCTCACTGGTCGTCTCTTGGGCTACATCTATTGTCATTGCTATTGTTCTTGGCACTGTCTGGCTCAATCTTCCCAAAACCAGTGCTGGAGCCTTCACGCGTGGTGGTGTGCTCTTCATTGCGCTACTCTTCAATGCGTTCCAAGCATTCTCTGAACTGGCATCTACCATGGTAGGACGACCTATAGTCAACAAGCATCGGGCCTACACATTTCATCGGCCTTCGGCGCTCTGGATTGCTCAGATTGGCGTTGACCTGCTCTTTGCCTCTGCACAGATTCTTATCTTCAGTATCATGGTCTATTTCATGTGTGGCCTTGTGCGAGATGCGGGAGCTTTCTTCACGTTCGTCTTAGTGATTATTTCAGGTTATCTGGCTACGACTCTATTCTTCCGAACCGTGGGCTGCCTGTGCCCGGACTTCGACGTTGCAATTCGTTTGGCAGCTACCATCATCACTCTGTTCGTGTTGACTTCGGGATACTTGATTCAGTGGCAGTCGGAACAGGTCTGGTTGAGATGGATATTCTACATGAACGCACTAGGTCTCGGCTTTTCTGCACTTATGATGAACGAATTCAAGCGACTAAATCTGACCTGTGCTGGAACGTCTCTCATACCTTATGGGCCAGGATATGACAATCTTGACCACCAAGTCTGCACGTTGCCAGGAAGTATAGCTGGAACAGACCAAGTTTCGGGAAGCCGTTATATTGAGCAGGCCTTTTCGTACGATCCCAAACACCTCTGGCGGAACTGGGGTATCATCGTTGTCCTCATTGTTGGGTTTTTAATTGCGGTATGACCCCCTCGTAGAAATCAACGATACATGACTAACTCCTTTAGAACGCCTTCCTCGGCGAATACGTCAAATGGGGCGCTGGTGGGAGAACCGTCACATACTTCACAAAAGAAGACAACGAGCTCAAAGAATTGAATCAGAAGCTTAGAGAAAAGAGAGACAAGAGAAATCGCAAAGAGGAAGGTGGCACCGATGCTAGCTCCGGCTTGAAGATTACTTCCAAGGCAGTCCTCACATGGGAAAACCTCTGCTACGACGTTCCGGTTCCTTCTGGGCAATTGCGGTTGCTCAAGGATATCTTCGGTTACGTCAAGCCCGGCCAACTGACTGCGCTTATGGGGGCTTCGGGTGCGGGTAAAACTACCTTGTTAGATGTTCTCGCTGCTAGAAAAAATATTGGTGTTATTTCTGGCGAGAAACTGGTAGACGGCAAGGCTCCCGGTCTCGCTTTTCAGCGTGGTACTTCCTACGCAGAGCAGCTCGATGTCCATGAACCAGCTACCACTGTTCGTGAGGCTCTTCGATTTTCTGCGGATCTACGACAACCATATGATACTCCCCAAGAAGAGAAGCACGCTTATGTGGAAGAAGTTATCTCGCTCCTCGAAATGGAAGACATTGCCGACGCTATAATCGGAGAGCCGGACACCGGTCTTGCTGTTGAGCAGCGGAAACGAGTAACTATCGGTGTCGAGCTTGCAGCTAAGCCTGAACTTTTGCTCTTTTTAGATGAACCCACCAGTGGTCTTGACAGTCAAAGCGCTTTCAACATCGTCCGTTTCTTACGCAAATTGGCAGCCGCCGGGCAGGCCATTCTCTGTACAATTCATCAGCCTAACTCCGCGCTATTTGAGAACTTCGACAGACTCTTGCTCCTTCAACGTGGCGGCCAATGCGTGTATTTCGGCGATATCGGTAAAGACGCTCACGTACTAATCGACTACTTCCACCGTCATGGCGCTGACTGCCCTCCTAATGCTAACCCTGCCGAATGGATGCTGGATGCCATTGGAGCTGGTCAAATGCCTCGCATCGGCAAACGAGACTGGGCAGATGTCTGGAACGATTCGGAGGAATTTGCACAAGTTAAAGCTAATATTGTCAGGATCAAGGAAGATCGTATTAGAGAAGTTGGCTCCGCCGAACCAGTCGTTCAGCATGAATATGCCACACCAATGTGGCACCAGATAAAGATGGTCAACAAGCGCACCCATCTCTCGTTCTGGAGAACACCCAACTACGGCTTTACCCGAGTTTTCAATCATGTCATCATCGCACTTCTCACTGGATTGTCATATCTTCAACTCGATGACTCCAGGTCATCTCTTCAATACCGTGTCTTCATTATCTTCCAGGTCACCGTCTTACCTGCCCTAATTTTAGCCCAAGTTGAGCCTAAATACGCCATTGCACGGATGATCAGCTATCGTGAGCAAGCAGCGAAAGCCTACAAGACCTTCCCGTTCGCTTTCGCCATGGTGCTCGCTGAGATGCCATACAGCATCCTTTGCGCTGTCTTCTTCTTCCTCCCTATCTACTACATCCCCGGATTCAACTCTGCCAGCAGCCGCGCCGGCTACCAGTTCTTCATGATTCTCATTACCGAAATCTTCTCAGTGACTCTCGGCCAAATGGTCGCCGCAGTAACCCCCTCTCCCTTCATCAGTTCCCTCATCAATCCTTTCATCATCATTGTCTTCGCGCTCTTCTGTGGTGTAACAATTCCTCGCCCGCAAATCCCCGGCTTCTGGCGCGCATGGCTGTACCAGCTCGACCCCTTCACGCGCCTCATTGGCGGCATGGTCGTCACCGAGTTGCACGAACGCCCTGTCCACTGCACATCCGTCGAGTACAACTCCTTCAGCGCGCCGGCAGGTCAAGACTGCGGCTCATACATGTCGAAGTTCTTCTCTGCTGGTGGACCCGGCTATATTGCTAGCAACCTAACAGACGCATGCCAGTACTGCGCGTATAAAGTTGGTGATCAGTTCTACGAGCCGCTTGGGTATGACTTCAAATATAGGTGGAGGGATCTGGGCATACTTGCTGCATTTATTGCAAGTAACCTGATTCTGTTGTTCATTGCTGTAAGTCTATCCCTAATTCTATCCGTTTAAACATGTAAATGCTGACTTAGTACAAGGCTCGTTACCTCAACTTCAACCGCCGCTGATACTGTTCAGCTTATCGAGAATGTCTCCTTGTCTTAAGTTTTACATTTTAATTTCTACTATACATAATTCTAGAGCCGACCTCACCACACTAGGGCCCTCGTTGGTTCTCATAGGGTACTTTCCCGGAGGCTAGCGAACGAAACCTGAAGGCCATTTGCTGGCTTGCTAAGGGTGGGACCATAGAAGTTCAGATAATTGAGTAAGCATTTACACTGGTGTTTATGAATTGGCGAATCTTGGATAGTCAGCTTTGTTCGGGTGTGTGCGTGGCCTCTGGCGCACATGAATAGTAGAGGCATATGAAGAGTAGTTGCTCAATTTCATTCACTTGTGTGTCCATTCTATTCACGTATGTTGTGAAACCGCTACTGTATCACTCGGCTCTCCACTGTATAGGATGCTTAAATGACTAAGAATAAAACTTTTAATATTACTCTCGTGGCCTATCTTTGAGGGTTACTATACCATTTTTCTTTCCATTACTCCCTCACAAACTTTCATGCGCGTTTGCACCAAGCCTCAGCTTCCAATATCACAGACGCTCTCGATCGCGACTATAAATCCTACGCCCTCTTCTTCGTACCCTCCTACTACCCGTTGTCGCTGCTGCTGCCGGCCTGCCTAAGTCAGCCCTTGTCTTCACCACTCCACCCTCTACAGAAACGCTCCCAGAATACATACATGGCCCCTCGGAGCATCTCCGTCCCCACGGTCTCCATATTTTTCCCGCCGCCCCCGTATCGCGAACCTGCATGGTTCGGGACTTCGCACATGCAGCCACACGCGCCCATTACGCGGACAGCAACGCACAGCAGCACCGAACCAACCCACGGCCCGCCAGCCCGAGAGTGGAGAGGTCGTGAGATGGAGAGCTGGCCAGCACGGGGAGAAGAGGTGGAGGGGGAGACGATGGGCATACTGACGAACCCTTCCCCGACGCCCAGGATGGCAGCTAGGGAAACTTTCCAAAAGCTAAACAGCGCGACGACAATAAAAGTCACCACCCACCAGGGCTCGACGCCTCATCGCTCGGCTCGCACTTCTATAGAGCCTAGCTATAGCCGGAGTACTACCTGGCCGACCACCTTGCAGCAGAAACCAAGCCAGACAAATAAGCAGGGCCAGGTTGCAGAAAAGCTAGAAGAGGAGGCATAAGCAGAGAAACCCAAGAGTTAGAGAAACGAGGAGGGATGGAACAGAGGGGGTGAGGACTACATCTTCCGTGCCATCGGCATCATACCAGGGAAGCCACACGCGCGCCCTCTGCACCATCTGCACCCTCCTCCATGCTTCAACCCCCCTTTCCCCACAACTACGCTCCGGACTACCCTACCAACTACCCTCCTCACACACAGCGCGCGGGCCACCCTACCCACTGATCCAGTCCGGGGTGGCGGGGTAGGAGCGCCTACATCATCACTCTCTCCATCGAATGAGCCATTCGGATTTGAGTTCGACCTCCCGCCCTTCCCCCCCTTGCTGCTGGGCGTACTGATAGCGGGGCTGATAGCCGGCGCAGCAGCGGTGGTGGTGTTGTACTTTGTAAACTTTCCGCCTATCTCTTTCTAGTATCAAGAAAGGAAGGAGGACGGGTGGAAGAGAGTGGGCAGCGCAAGCAGCGCCACCAGCACCGCCACGTCTCCAGCGTCATCACCTGAGTTCGAAGGGCTGAGATCGAGGGCGGGGACGATGACAGGGGCAACGACAAGCCCACAACCAACCCCCGCCAGCCCCGCAGCGAAGAGCACGGGACCACGCCGCCGCAACCTCTCCTCCCCCTCTCACTTCCGCACCCGCTCTAATCCCTCAGCTCATACCCCTGACAGCCAATCCCCAACCCCAAACCAGAACGACATCCCGCTCCTCCCCCTCCCCGCGCTCCGCACGAGCTCACGCCGAAGCCCAAGCCCAAGCCCAAGCCCAAACCCAAGCAAACCCACACGCCCAACCCGCCAACCCACCCCCCTAAACCCAACCCAGCAGCTCGGGCTCGGGCCCAGGCGCCCAGCACACCCCAGCACCCCCCCAGCCGCCAACCCAGCAAGACGCACGCACAGCGGCGCCGAAAGAGCGCGCGGAGAGGAACACGGCAGCCCGCCCGCCACGCGCGTCTCGGCTCCCGCACCCGCGCCTGCACCCGCATCCGCCGTCGGCTCTGCGTCTGCCGCCGCCTCCGCCCCCCGCTCCCCCGCCCCGCCCCTCGCTGCCGTCGCGGCAGCGTCCGCTGCGTTCGGCGAGGGTGGCGCGGACGCCGCTGTTGGTGCGGCGCGCGGCGCTGCTTGCGGGGGGTGTGGGGCCGGGGGAGGCGCGGTTGCTGGGGCCGGCGGCGGTGGTGGGGGGTGGGTGGTTGGAGAGGATCGATGGGGTGGTTGGGAGGGCGGTTGGGAGGGTGGTGAGGTGGATGGCTGAGGGGTAGGGGGGGTTTGGGCGGTGGTAGTTGGGTGGTTTTATGAGGATTTTTGGAGAGGGGTGTTTGAGTGCTTCGAGATGTGGTGTGGAAAAGGTTGGGTTAGGGGTTTGTTGGGGTCTGATATCCGGTGTTTTGTGGTAGAAATGGGGGCAGAGAAGTGTTGTGCAATGTGGGACGGGGTACGTTGGATGAGATATCCGAAGGTTTAAAGGTGTGTTAATTTTTACACTGTAGTCGCAGGATCTGGGAGCTTGGGGATAAGGGCATGTTCTAGTCAGGATTGCTGATGCTGCGGATGGGTTGAGAGCGCAGGGATACGGGGCGGCGAGGTGCAGCTCCTGCGCGTATCCAGCCTCACTTCCGGACTGCAGACCATGTACATGTAAGGCCCAGAATCGAGTCTTTGGGACTAGCTATTCTGTATCCTACAATGTGCTGCTGGGAATAGTGGCTCATTGAATTTGTTCTGTTGCGGATATTTGCGCTACATTAGTGCCACTCGAGAGATTACTGTCATTCTAACTCTCCTGAGTTTCGCGAGACGGATCCCTTACAATGCTTTGCTCAAGTTACTGCCTCGCTATACAGTCGAAAGATAGACACTTAATCAATTGCACCTCCGCTCGCATAACAACGCTAAGGACGTAGTAAGAAACTAGACCTCTTCTAGTAAGAATCTAGGGGGTAACTAGAAGCGCGGGCACTTTAATAGTAATATAGGGTAGATCTAACCTTTGGGGAAGTATTTCTAAAAGAGAACGCTAAAAGGGTTAAAGCTAGAAACCCTAAGTAATAGAAAAGACTTTTAGGGCCAACCTAATACCTATCTGATACCTTTACGGGAATACTCTAGGAGGCTAAAAGAAGAAGTAGGGCGATAATTGTACCAATAATCTAAAAAAAAAGTCCTAGTTACGGACCTCTTCTGGCTATAGCTAGGGTAAGATATAGAAGGAAAGACCCTTTATATTACTATTAAGCTAAAAACGGTACTTCTTATAGGCAAGGTATATTAGTTCTAAGCACTATATAATAGCGGCGCTGAAATTAATCTTATATAATACGATTTAGTAAAAAAGTATAAGCTTACTCTATTACTGTAGCAATAAAAACCTATTATAAGCTTTTTAGATAAGTATTAGATTAAACTATATAGCACCTATAAGCTTGTAGTATTAGTAGCCAATATATATAACCGTATTAAGGTAGTAGTCTGTAACCTATTAGCGACTTAGTTAATTAAGGCATAAGTATAATAAGAAGGATACGTGCAAGCTTATATAATTAGATTATCTATTAACAAAGATCTATAGCTAGAGAAAAGAAAAGGAGAAAAAGATAAGCACTGCCTCTTATAGTTTTATACAATCTTTTAGCTATATAACTATAGCTATTTACTAAGTTCTGCTAAGTTCTGCCAAGTTCTACCGTTTTCTGCCAGTGCTATAACACTACCCCCCCTTTCTAAAAAAAGCCTGCCCTTAGGCTTTATATATCCATATTATACCTATAGAGTATTTTACTCTTCTAGTATAGTGGGGTAAAATGTCCTATACAGTAAAGCCGCGTTTTAACGTTATCTCGGTATACCGTTCCTCTACGGTATACCGGTTAATAGCCATGAACAGTTGATTTTACTATAAGGTTTATAAGGCTTACGTTTAAATTTGATACGCCGTTATATTTAAAGCTCTCTTATACAAGAATAGTATAGCGCAAGTAATTTGGCGCTATATATTAACCCCTTCCTTACTCTTAAGCCTATAAACTAGCACCGCAGCCATTAATATTCATTAATTTAACACCCCTCTTGCCCTATATAATGGCGAAGCATAAGGACGACCCTAAGCGCCTCCGCCGCCATAGTGTTTTAGAGCGTGAGAGGCAGCAGATCCGGGTATACTGCCATAAGAACCCTAGAAAACCTTAAAGAGATACTGCTTGCTTTTTTACTAATTAATTTTAACGCCCTATTTAATAGTCTATTGTATTAGACTCCTTAAAGCCTAAATATAAGTACCTTAATTTACTAGTCCTTTAATACGGCTAGGAGGGCTTTAAGAGGTGTAGAGCTCCTAAAAATCCTAAGCTTAAAGAAGCGCTATTTAAATGGCAATAGTGGATGCAGGCTGCCGATATACTTATTACCAGCAACCTTATTTAGGCTATGGCAATAAAGCTTTAGAATATAATAGCGTGTTATTAGGGTTAACAATAGCCTAGCTTCTTAAGCGGTTAGGTTAATAACTTTAAGAAAAGGAATTAAATATTAAAACAGAAGCTACACGGCGAGGCTAGGTTAGCGGATATAGAGGGCGTTAAGGAGCGCATGCAGGAGCTTAGGGTTGTTATAGATGCGTACCCAAATTAAGACGTCTATAATATGGATAAGGCAGGGCTTTTCTATAAGGCCACGCCGGATATAGGACTTGCAACTATAGAGTAATTAGGCACTAAAAAGCAGAAGGAGCGTATTATAACCGTCTACTATAGTAATGCAGACGGCAGCCATATTATACCCCTATGGATTATTGGAAGAGCAAAGAATCCTTAATATTTTAGCACGTAGCGCAGTAACTTTAGGGGCCTTAACTTCGCCTAGAGGTTTAACAAAAAGGCCTAGATAACAGCGTTAATATTCCTTAATTATATTAAGTGGTTTAACGGCTTAATAGGTAGCAGAAAGGTCCTCCTACTTATTAATTCCGCTCCTGGCCATACTGGGGGTATACTTATAATATTAGAGCGCGCCAGCTTACTTAATACTAGGGTTAAATTCCTGCCTAAAAACATTACCTCTCTCTATTAGCCTTTAGATTAGGGTATAATTTAAACCTTTAAAGCCTATTACCGCCGCTACTGGCTGTCCTATATGGTAGATTAGGTGGAACAAGATAGGAACCCCCTTAAGACAATAAATATACTTAGGGCCGTTTAGTAGGCTATTACAGCATAGTATAAAATTAGCCCTTAAACCGTAATAAATTGCTTCATATATTTAACAATATTTGGACCCCATAAGGGCCCCTAGGGTGCACTAAGCGGGTACAGTAAGCCTTAGCTTAAGGCCGAATTAGAGGTATATTTATAGTAGCTTAGCTAGGTAGGGCAAATTAGGCAATTAATTCCTATTAGTAACTTTATTAATATAGATAAAGAGGACGCTTTAATAGAGCCTAAGGACTCTATATTATAGGAAGCAATTAAGGCCTTAATTATTGCTTTATATAACGCGCTAGATGACGAGGAAAGCAATAAGGAGGTTAAGCCACAAGTTATTAAGCTTAATAAGGCTTTAGATACACTAGAGCGCCTTAAGCTCTATAAGGGATAGCAAGAGGATAGTAATAAGACTCTAATTACAGCTCTTATAAAGGTAGAGAGAGTAATTTAAGGCTGTTAAGCTACGTAAGTAAGGCAAACAACTATCACGAGCTTCTTTAAGTAGTTATAAATAGAGAGAAGAGCTAATTTAGCCCCTTACAGCGATTAATAAGTGAGCTCGCAATATAACGTTTCTATACGGCATAATGTTCAAACCCCCTACTACTGTAACGGAACCTTATAGCTTAGACTACGGTGGGTTCTGTTATTGGGCTGGGTATATAGGTAAGAACAAAACAACAACATAATAATAACTGGTGGAGTAGTTGCCTAACAGATTAACTCCAATTGTATTCTAAGATTTACTACAAGGAGAGAACTATCTACGGTAGGGACTGAGGTCCTTTAAATACATAACCATATACCTAAGAAATCCTCTCTTATACGTAAGGTACGTGTTGTCTATATTAAACGTAACATCCCTTTTGTTTAACATAGTTAATATGTTTAACACTATATAACCTCGGTTACTATTCCTTATTATATAGTTCTACCAGATCTATTCTAGACCGTACTTATATTAACTAACTAGCTTCCGCCGACTCTTCTCCAAGTAGTTATAACATTGTACTTAAAGCGTATATAATACCATCTCCCTCCTCTTTATCTTCGTCCTTAAAGATTCCTAATATCTCCAAGTTATCTACTAGAGGTATAATGTCCGTTTAATTATTCTAGTTAATATCTGTGCTTATTATGCCTAAAGCTTCTTCTTCTCTTTCCTAGGTTGAGCGTCGCCTTTATACGGTTTCCTCTATACTATTACTAGGCAAGGTGATAGCGACCCCTTACTCTCGTTACGCTAAAGAGGGGTTAGTTTGTATTACGCTGGCAAGTCCTATATCTTAACAACCCTTCTTTTACTTTAAGTGTACTAAAGCAAACATTTGATTGTCCTATAATGTTCGCTCTATCTCTAACGCTAAGTATACGCGTCCTATAACTCTTAACAGTCTTTAAGTTCCCTAAGTAACTTATTATAGGGTCTTATATTTAATCTACCGCTATAAAGCTTAACGGTAAGCTGGCCTCTACGCTACTTAAGGTTTAACGTGCCTTAAAAGAATCCGCACGCGTCCTTAAAGCTTAATATTTAGCTTATGCCCATCTTTAATGTCTTAAACGTATCTATAAGAAGGTTTATTCTAAGGAGTAGAAACTAGTTTAATAGGGTTTATCTAAGCTAGGTAATAAAAGGACTGGCTCTCCTCCTATAAGGGAAACAACTCTAAGTAGCTTGGCAATTGCTCCTTTTAGGTCCCCCTTAGGTAACTCATTCTTTGGCGATTCTTTTTTATTAATATTACCTAACCTACTTTCTTCTAATACTCCTATACCTTTCCTATAGTGTTTTTTAGGTTGCTTAGTAGTTCCTAAATAGTCTTACTATAGCCTATTTACTTTACTTTATACTATATTTTGTTATCTACATCCTTATAACTAATAATCTTTAAAACTTGCTATTTGTCTTCCTCTTGTCCTCTATATATATCTGCCTTATAGACTAGTGGCTTAACATTCCCGTATGCTAGCTCTAGCATTGCAATATATTATATAGGGTAGATTTTCATTTTGGCTAGTAGGTTTAACTTATATATAACTAATAAAATTCTTTACTTAACTTTAAAAGGTCCTAGTCTAACATAGTCCAACTTCTTACTTAGTTATTAACTCTTAAAATTTTTGTGTAGTAGCTATACTTTATCCCCCTCCTTAAGATCTAGTCCCTTAGATCTCTTAGTATTATAGTACCTTTTTATTTATTCTTATACTAGTTTAGCTATTTCTTTAAGGTCTATATAAAGATTCATTAATATCTCTATTCTTTATTTAGCTGTGCTACTCGTCCTTTTTACTTAATATAGTGATAATAATGTTTTTGGCTTATACCCATAATTTGCCTTAAATAGTAATGTCCCCATTTCTTCTTATAGTATTGCGTTATATGTAAACTATATAACTGGTAATAATAATACCCAATTATTCTATGCGTAATTAATATAATGCCTTAAATACTGCTCTAGTGTCTAGTTTAGTCTTTCCGTTTATCCATCCGTCTGCGGATAATACGCTATAGATATTACTACGTAAACTCCTTATTCTGCTAGAAATACTTTTTAAAATACTACTATAAATCTTAGATCTCTATCCGATATAATCTTATCTAGTGCTCCATGTCTTATAAACACTTCCTTTATATAGATTCTAGCGATATCTTCTACTAATATCTCTTTAGTGTATACTATAAAGTATCCCTACTTTATTAGCTTGTCTACTATTACTAAGATTACATTATAATCTTATCCTGTAATAGGATCTCTTAACTTTGGTAACTTAATAATAAAGTCCTATAATATAACTTTCTATAGTCTTCCTAGTGTCTTAATAGGTTATAGCCCTTTATATAGCTTATACCTTATTGGTTTGTTCCTTTAGCAATCTAGATATTTCTTTATAACTTATCTTACTAGTCCCTAGATTTCTTAAATAATATACTCCTTTTAAAGCCTTAATACTAAGCCTATAGCTCTGTTATATTCTTATATTATTCCCTTATAGAATTTCTTAATAAATTCTTTAGCGATAAACTTAGGTATATACATTGCTTCTCTATTTTTATATTACTTTGAGTATAGATCCTCTACCTATACTTCTTAAATCTTCTATATCTAATTACCCTCTAGTAATTTATAGATCTAACTTTCCTTAGTTGCTATAATCTTTAGATAATTATACCTAATTAATCCGTCTTAATTCTTTCGCAATAAAGCTCCTAATAGCTTTTTATTACTTTATAGTTTAGCTTTTCTGCTTAGAGCGTCTACTTGTGTATTGTCTATACCCTTAGTATACTGAATTTTAAAATAGTATTCTATAAGCATTTCCGCCTATCTAACCTGTCTTTAATTAAGTTCCTTTATTATTAGGAATCCTATAAGGTTCTTATAGTCCGTCTTAACTATAAATGGTTTCTCTATACCTTATAAGAATGCTCTCTATTTTTTAAGTACTATAACTATACCTAACAATTCCTTGTTGTAGATGTTATAGTTTAACTCTAGTAGTGTTATCTTTTGACTATAGTATGCCACTAGGTGCTATCCATCTTAATATTTCTATATAAAGTACGCTCCTAGTGCAAAGTCTAATGCATCTATTTTTATAACCATCTCTAGACCTAGTTAATAGATCTTAAGAACTAGCTCCTAGGTAAATAACTCTTTAATTCTCCTAAACAGTTCTTATTATTTCTTTCCCTATATCCACAGTTCTTCTTTCTTTATTAACTGCGTAAATAGCTTAATATCCTATAACCATTACGCTATAAACCTCCTACAGTAATTGCAAAACCCTAGGAATAATCTTAACTGCGTAACATTCTCTAGTTCTTACTAATTTACTATAGCCTTAATCTTCTTTAGATCTATGCTAAGTTAGCCTAGTTTAATAATAAATCCAATAAAATTGGTCTTCTAGGTAAAGAACTTGCATTTCTTAATTACTACTAGCATCTATTCTTCTTATAGTCTCTTTAAGACCTATTTAATGTATTCTCTATGTTCTTCCTTACTCTCTAAGTAGATAATAATGTTGTTAAGGTATGCTATAATAAATTTATCTAAGTGTTCTCCTAATACACTATTAATTTGCTTCTGGAATGTTACTAGTATATTTATAAGCCCGAATTGTATAACTAATGGTTTATATAGTCCTTCCTTTAACCTAAAGGCTGCCTTCTATTCGTTGCCTTCCTTAATTTTAATTTAATAGTATACCCACCTTAAATCTATCTTTATAAAGATCTTTACATTGCCTATTCTGTCTTGGATTTCGCTAATTAAGGGTAAAGGATACCTATCCTTTCTAGTAATGCTATTTAACTGTCTATAGTCTATATATATCCTAAGTTTTCCGTTTTTCTTTAGGATGAATAGTACTGGATATCCTACTAATAACTATAATAGTCTAATATATCCCTTACGTAAGTTCTCCTGGATAAACTCCTTAAGCGCTACTAACTCTATTTTAGTAAGCTTATAGATTAGAAAAAACTTTAGACTTATTCCCTCTTCTAACTTTATCTTATAGTCCCAAGCTGCATGCTCTAATAGCTTTTTACTTTCTAGTAACCATAACTTTTTACTATACTTATAGTATCTCTTTAGTATATAACTTAAGCCTCGCTTAGTCTCTTTATATATTGCTCTAACTTAGTACCATACCAACTTGGTTTATTGTCGCACTTTGCGCTATTATATATCCTTAATATCGACCTGACCTATAACCTAATTAATCTTTAGATTGTACTCCTATAACTAAGGTATTCCTAATATTACCTCATCCTGTCCTAATAGTAGGATATTAAAAGACATTCTAACTAGTCTCCCTTTAATAGTTAACTAAATAGGTCTTATTTTAAGATTAATAATACCTCCTCTATAGGCTATCTAATCTCCTAAAATTGTTATAAGTGGATATAGGTGTTCCTTCTATCTATATAGTAACCCTATCCTTTCCACTATCTTTGGTAATATGTAGTTTCTAATTGCTCTACTATCTACTAACGCTTTAAACTACTAATCTTGCCATTTAACTTATAAATTTAGGTATTGTCCTTAAATTCCTTTAAGGGTTTAAGGCTCTAATACTAGTTCCCTCTGGTCCTATACGCCTCCCCTTTTTCTAACTGTTGGCTGCTTGATCCTGCCTATACTTAGTCTAACTTTGGCTAATACTTAGTTTATTTCTTTTCCTCTATATACTATAGATAAGTGTTCTCTAGGTACTCTTACTACTATTATCCATCTAGGCATTCTTCTGTAAGGAATCTTCCTAGTTAAAGTATTAAGTCTCCTTAACCTTATACTTCTACTAGGTGCTAACTATATATATACTTAGCGTTTCTAAACTGCCTTTCCTCTGGTGCCTAATATATCCTTACTAGGTACTTCCAGTTCCTATCTTTAGGTGCTCTATATATATTATATATATTATCCACACAAGCTATCCACAATAGTGTATAATACGCTGCATATTTTAGGTTAACTCTTAGTTTATCTTTATCTTTAAGTTTAAACCTATACCTAGTTAACCTAACTACTAGTATCTCTGCTATAGGTACTAAGATTTGTCGCTTACTTCTTTAGTCCCTAGATTCTTCTTCTAGATTCCTTAACATTATAATTAATACTCCTTTAATGTGACTTATACGTTTTTCCGTAATAGGTTGGTCTTAGATAACTTTTTTATTTAGCTATATATAAAAATCTTCCTATTTGTTATTGTGTCGTTACTATAACGGAACCTTATAGTAGGAACTACGGTGGGTTCTATCAATGGGCTAGGTATGTAGGTAAGAACAGAATTAACAACATAATAATAACTAGTGGAGTAGTTGCCTAATAGATTAACTCCAATTATATTCTAAGATTTACTATAAGGAGAGAACTATCTACGGTAGGGACTAAGGTCCTTTAAATACACAACTATACTCCTAAGAAATCCTCTCTTGTACGTAAGGTATGTGTTATCTATATTAAACATAACATCCCTCTTATTTAATGCAGTTAACGCGTTTAATACTATATAACCTTAGTTACTATTCCTTGTTATATAGTTCCACCAGATCTATCCTAAACCGTACCTATATTAACTAACTAGCTTCCACCAACTCTTCTCCAAGTAGTTATAACATTGTACTTAAAGCGTCCATAACACTATCTCCCTCCTCTTTATCTTTGTCCTTAAAGATTCCCAATATCTCCAAGTCGTCCACTAGAGGTGTAATGTCCGTTTAATTAGTCTAGTTAATATTATTGCTTATTATACCTAAAGCATCTTTATCTCTTTTCTAGGTGGAGCGCCGCCTGTGTACTATCTCTTTAATACTATCACTTGGTGAAGTAATGGCGATTCCTTACTCTAGGTGCGCGAAAGAGGGGTTAGTTTATATTACGCTAATAAGTCCTTTGTCCTAATAACCCTCCTCCTACTCTAAATGTACTAAAGCAAACGTTTAATTATCCTGCGACGTTCGCTCTGTTTCTGACGCTAAGTGTACGCGTCCTATAACTCTTAACAGTCTTTAAGTTCCCTAAGTAACTTATTATAGGGTCTTGCGTTTAATCTACTACTGTAAAGCTTAACGGTAAGCTAGCCTCTACGCTACTTAAGGTTTAATGTGCCTTAGAAGAGTCCATACGCGTCCTTAAAGCTCAGCGTTTAGCTTATGCTCATCTTTAACGTCTTAAATGTATCCATAAGAAGGTCCGTTTTAAGAAATAGAAGCTTGTTTAACAGGGTTTATCTAAGCTGGGTAATAAAAGGATTAACTCTCCTCCTACAAGGGAAATAACTCTAAGTAGCTTAGTAATTGCTCCTCTTAGGTCCCCCTTAGGCGATTTATTTTTTAGCGATTTTTTTTTATTAATGTTACTTAACCTACTTTCTTCTAATACTCCCGTACCTTTCCTATAGCTTTCTTTAGGTTGCTTAGTGGTTCCTAAATAGTCTTACTATAGCCTATCCACTTTACTTTATACTATATTTCGTTATCTACATCCTTGTAACTAATAATTTTTAAAACTTACTATTTATCTTCCTTTTGTTCTCTGTATGTGTCTACCTTGTAGACTGGTAGCTTAATATTCCTATATACTGGTTCTAGCATTGCAACATACTGTATAGGGTAGATTTTCATTTTGGCTAGTAGGTTTAATTTATATATAACTAATAAAATCCTTTGCCTAACTTTAAAAGGTCCTAGTCTAACATAGTCCAACTTCTTACTTAGTTATTAACTCTTAAAATTTTTGTGTAGTAGCCATACTTTATCCCCCTCCTTAAGATCTGGTCCCTTAGATCTCTTAGCATTATAGTACCTTTTTATTCGTTTTTATACTAGTTTAGCTGTTTCTTTAAGGTCTGCATAAAGATTTATTAACGTCTCCATTCTTTACTTAGCTGTGCTACTCGTCTTTTTTACTTGTTGTGGTGATAATAATATTCTTAGCTTATATCCATAATTCGCCTTAAATGGTAATGTCTCCATTCCTTCTTATAGTGTTGCATTATATGCAAACTGTGTAACTGGTAATAACAATACCCAATTATTCTATACGTGATTAATATAATGCCTTAGATACTATTCTAGTATCTAGTTTAGTCTTTCCATTTGTCCGTCCATTTGCGGATAATACGCTATAGATATTGCTGCGCAAACCCCCTATTCTGCCAGAAACACTTCCTAAAATACTACTATAAATCTTAGATCTCTATCTAATATAATCTTATCTAGTGCTCTATATCTTGCGAACACTTCTTTTATATAGATTCTAGCGATATCCTCTACTAATATCTTTTTAGTGTATGCTATAAAGTATCCCCACTTTGTTAGCTTATCCACTATTACTAAAATTGCGTTATAATCTTGTCCTGTAATAAAATCTCTTAACTTTAGTAACTTAATAATAAAGTTCTATAATATAACCTCCTATAGTCTTTCTAGTGTCTTAATAGGTTGTAGCCCTCCGTACAGCTTATACCTCGTTGGTTTATTTCTTTGGCAATCTAGATATTCCTTTATAACTTATCTTGCTAGTTCCTAGATTCCTTAAATAATATACTCCTCTTAAAGTCTTAACACTAAGCCTATAGCTCTATTATGTCCTTGTATTATTCCCTTATGGAATTTCTTTATAAATTCTTCTGCAATAGACTTAGGCATATACGTTGCTTCTCTATTTATGTATTGCTCTAAGTCTGGATCCTCTGCCTATGCTTTTTAGATCTTTTATATCCAATTACTTTCTAGTAACTTATAGATCTAACTTTTCTTAGTTGCTGCGATCTTTAGATAATTATACCTAATTAATCCGTCTTAATCCCTTTGCAATAAAGCTTCTAATAGCTTTTTACTACTTTATAGTTTAGCTTTTCTGCTTAGAGCGTCTACTCGTGCATTATCTATACCCTTAGTATGCTGAATTTTGAAATAGTATTCTATAAGCATTTCCGCCCATCTAACCTGTCTCTGGTTGAGTTCCTTTATTATTAGGAATCCTATAAGGTTTTTATAGTCTGTCCTAACTACAAACGGTTTCTCTGTGCCTTATAAGAATACTCTCTATTTCTTTAGTACTATAACTATACCTAACAACTCCTTGTTGTAGATGTCATAGTTTAACTCTAGTAGTATTATCTTCCAACTATAGTATACCACTAGGTGCCATCTATCTTAATATTTCTATAGGAAGTATGCCCCTAGTGTAAAGTCTAATATATCTGTTTTTACAACTGTCTCTAGACCTGGTTAATAGATCTTAAGAACTGGCTCTTAGGTAAATAACTCCTTAACTTTCTTAAATAGTTCTTATTATTTCTTTCCCCATGCCTATGGTTCTTCTTTCTTTATTAACCGCATAAACGGCTTAATGTTCTATAACTATTGCGCTATAAACCTTCTATAGTAATTACAAAACCCTAGGAATAATTTTAACTGCGTAACGTTCTCTAGTTCTTACTAATTTACTATAGCCTTAATCTTCTTTAGATCTATACTAAGTTGGCCTAGTTTAATAATAAATCCAATAAAATTGGTCTTCTGGGTAAAGAACTCGTATTTTTTAATTGCTACTGGCATCTATTCTTCCTATAGTCTCTTTAAGACCCACTTAACGTGTTCTCTGTGCTCTTCCTTACTCTCTAAGTAGATGATAATATTGTTAAGGTATACTATAACAAATTCATCTAGGTGTTCTCCTAATATACTATTAATTTGCTTCTGGAACGTTGCTAGTATATTTATAAGCCCAAACTGTATAACTAATGGCTTATATAGTCCTTCCTTTGACCTAAAGGCTGCCTTCTATTTGTCGCCTTCCTTAATCCTAATCTAATAGTACGCCTATCTCAGATCTATCTTTATAAAGATTTTTACGTTGCCTATTCTGTCTTAGATTTTGCTAATTAAGGGTAAAGGATATCTATCCTTTCTAGTAATGCTGTTTAACTGTCTATAGTCTATACACATCCTAAGTTTTCCGTTTTTCTTTAGGATAAATAGTACTAGATATCCTACTAACAACTATAACGGTCTAATATATCCCTTTTGTAAGTTCTTCTGGATAAACTCCTTAAGCGCTACTAACTCTGTTTTAGTAAGCTTATAGATTAGAAAGAACTTTAGACTTATTCCCTCTTCTAATTCTATCTTATAGTCCTAAGCTATATGCTCTAACAGCTTTTTACTTTCTAGTAACCATAACTTTTTACCATACTTATGGTATCTCTTTAGTACATAACTTAAGCCTCGCTTAGTCTCTTTATATATTGCTCTAACTTGGTACTATACTAACTTAGTTTACTGTCGCACTTTACGCCATTATATATCCTTAATATTAACTTAACCTATAACCCAATCGATCTTTAGATTATACTCCTATAACTAAGGCATTCCTAGTATCGCCTCGTCCTGTCCTAATAGTAGGATATTAAAAGACATTCTAACTAGTCTCCCTTTAATAGTTATCTAAATAGGTCCTATTTTAAGATTAATAACGCCTCCTCCATAGGCTATCTAATCTCTTAAAATTGTTATTAGTGGATATAGGTGTTTCTTCTATCTGTATAGTAACCCCATCCTTTCTACTGCCTTTAGTGATATGTGGTTTCTTATCACTCTACTATTTACCAACGCTTTAAACTGCTAATTTTGCCATCTAGCTCTTAAATTTAGGTATTATTCTTAAATTCCTTTAAGGGTTTAAGGCTCTAATACTAGTTCCCTCTGGTCCTATACACCTCCCCTTTTCTTAACTATTGGCTACTTGATCCTGCCTATACTTAGTCCAGCTTTAGCTAATACTTAGTTTATTTCTTTTCCTCTATATACTATAGATAAGTATTCTCTAGGCACTCCCACTACTATCATCCATCTAGGCATTCTTCTGTAAGGAATCTTCCTAGTTAAAGTATTAAGTCTCCTTAACCTTGTACTTCTACTGGGTGCCAACTATGTATATACTTAGCGTTCCTAAACCGCTTTTCCTCTAGTGCCCAATATATTCTTACTAGGTACTTCCGGTTCTTATCTTTAGGTGCTCTATATATATTATATATATCATCCACACAAGCTATCCACAATAGTGTATAATACGCTGTATATTTTGGGTTAACTCTTAGTTTATCTTTATCTTTAAGTTTAAACCTATACCTAGTTAACCTAACCACTGGTATCTCTACTATAGGTACTAAGATTTGTCACTTGCTTCTCTAGTCCCTAGACCTCTCTTCTAGGTTCCTTAATGTTATAATTAATACTCCTTTAATATAACTTATGCGTTTTTCCGTAATGGGTTAGTCTTAGACAACTTTTTTATCTAGCTATATATAAAAGTCTTCCTATTCGTTATTATGTTATTGCCTATACCACTTTCCGTATAACTGGTTTAGTGTATATAGTCTATCTATTAGAAAGTACCGTGTTATTGCTATATTATAACATCCTTTAGTATGTCTCTCTTTAAACCTAGTTAGAATATCTAGATCCTCTTCTTATTCCAGTTCGTTTAACTACTTTATCCTAGGTGTCCCTATACTCGGCCTATTAGTAACTCTTTATAGGGGTGCTCTGTCCCTTATATAACCTGGTATAGCTAACCTCTTATCTAGCTTCTGCTCCTGCTATATAATAATTCTTACTCTAAATTTATCTATAGTTTCTTATTTTCTGCATCTTATAGCTAGATCTTTGTAGTCATCTTGCTTTTTAATCCTGGTATTAACTGTTTAATCTTTAGGCTAAACACTACGTTTACCTAGAATTGCTAACGTTCTTATTTATTCCCCAAACTTGTAGTTCTTAAACTTGCGTTCTATACTCATTCGTTTGTCACTAAACTAAGTTACTGCCCTTTCCCATCAGTTTTTGTCCGTTATGGGTTCTTAGGTGTGTCTTATCTCATCTTAAGAATCTTAAGCTTCTCTTATCTCTTCTTAAGAATCTTAAGCCTATGGCCTTTTACCTTTATTAAGTAATGAGCTAGTACTAGCAGTTATCTACTTACTTAGTTTCTTTTAAACGTTACTCCTATTATCTTATAAAGCGATGGAAATTATATCTAATGGTATTATAATGTCCGTTACTAAACCTCGTTCGGTAATGGTTTTAGTCTTTACTTCTGTTTTAACTTCTCTAAGGTCTGCATGCTCCCAGTAAGCTACCTTTATTGCCTTATTATTGGTAAATGCTTCGCCTATATTAAATTTATCGTCTTTAATGTCTAATCTGCGAGCTGGTTTACTAGTTCCTTTAAACTTAAATAACAATAGCTCCTATAGCCAATAGCTTGCGCCGTACTTAGCGTCCTTATAAATTTAGCATACGTTGTTATAATAATACGCAAAACTATTAATTAAACACTCTTTTATTCCTTGTAGTGCACCGTCGTCCCTTTATACGTATGTGCCGTCTACTAGTCTGGTTCCCTTTACCACATAGTTACTCTAACCACCTCTATAGTCTCTGGCAAAATAACCCTATTTTCCATAATTCATATAAGCTCTATCTTTAAACCATTTTTCTTATTATGGAGTCTGCCTAAACATCTTCTGCTGCTGAGATCCCTAGTTTGGCCTCTACTCCTAGGTCCTTTAATTACTTAATCCTTAACCTCTAGGTTTCTATAGTTTCTTTTCCCATTTTTAGGTTTCTTTGGTACCACTTAGGTCTATTAGCTTTGCGCTATTTTATAGTTTTTAACTCTATGTCTGTCGTTATATACTCTGCGCCTTATACAACTATGGAACTCTGTCTTGCCCTCTCTTAGCTTATTCCCTTTAGTAGATTCTATTATTAATCTTTATTAACTAATCTATTAACTCCCTTAGAGTATCCGTATCTTCCATTAGGATAATTGCGTCCTGGACTTTAGCCTTAAGTCCCTATTTATACTGTGCTATAAGCGCCCTATCATTCCACTTAACCTATATGGCTAGTGTTTGAAACTATATTATATACTTAATTATTAAAGTGCGTTATACTAAGTTCTAAAGCTTTCGTTCCACTATAGTTATGGCCTCTAGGTCTCCAAATATCTATATTAGTTGCTCTGCGAACCCATTCTAACTGGCAAATATATACCGTACATCCTGGTTAGTAGTTGTTATGCCATTGGCCTATATTTCCATAAGATATAGTTTAAACTACTTAAGTACCCTCCCCGTTAGGAACAATCCTACATAGGCTACTTAATCTAACGATATTACTAACTTCGCTCCTTCCTGTACTACCTTAAAGTATATTTGCGTAAGAAATCCTTTAAGCTTTAACTTCTCTCCTAAGAACTGTTTAATTAAAGGTAACTTAATCTTTGCTGCTCCAATTCCATTAATACGTTCTTTAAGTATCCTATTATTGTCTTATAAGTGATTAACCATTTCCTATAACTGACCTTATATAACCACTTAAGAATCCCCCTTATCTATACTGGTATCACCTGGGCCTGAGGTTGTGGCTATTGCCGACGTTATTACAACTGGTACTACTCTTGGTGGCATATTATTTGATTTCTCTATTCAATACCGTAACCTTAGTAGTGAATGTGTAACGGAACCTTATAGTAGAAACTACAGTAGGTTCTGTTAATGGGCTAGGTATATAGGTAAGAACAGAATCAACAACATAATAATAACTAGTGGAGTAGTTGCCTAACAGATTAACTCTAATTATATTCTAAGATTCACTACAAGGAGAGAACTATCTACAGTAGGGACTAAGGTCCTTTAAATACACAACTATACTCCTAAGAAATCCTCTCTTATACGTAAGGTACGTGTTGTCTGTGTTAAATATAACGTCCCTCTTATTTAACGCAGTTAACGCGTTTAACACTATGTAACCTTAGTTACCATTCCTCGTCACATAGTTCCACTAGATCCATCCTAGACCGTGCCTATATTAACTAACTAGCTTCTGCCGACTCTTCTCCAAGTAGTCATAACATTGTACTTAAAGCGTCCGTAACAGTTACCTATACCACTTTCTATACAACTGGTTTAGTATATATAGTCTATCCGTTAGAAAGTACCTTGTTATTACTATATTATAACATCCTTTGGTATATCTTTCTTTAAATCTAGTTAAAATATCTAGATCCTCTTTTTATTCTAGTTTATCTAGCCATTTTACCCTAGGTGTTCCTGCACTTGGCCTATTAGTAACTCTTTATATAGGTGCTCTGTCCCTTATACAACCTGGTATAGCTGACCTTTTATCTAGCTTTTGCTCTTGCTATATAATAATTCTTGTCCTAAACTTATTTATAGTTTCTTATTTTCTGCGTCTTGCTGCTAAATCTTTGTAGTTATCTTGTTTTTTGATCCTAGTATTAACTATTTAATCTTTAGGCTAAACACTGCGTTTACCTAGGATTGCTAACGTTCTTATTTGTTCTCTAAACTCGTGGTTCTTGAACTTGCGTCCTATACTTATTTATTTATTACTAAACTAAGTTACTGCCCTTTCCTATCAGTTTTTGTCCGTTATGGGTCCTTAGGTATGTCTTATCTCGTCTTAAAAATCTTAAGCTTCTTTTATCTCTTTGTAAGAATCTTAAGCCTATGGCCTTTTACCTTTATTAAGTAATAAGCTAGCACTAGTAGTTGTCTACTTACTTAGTTTCTTCTAAACATTACTCCTATTATCTTATAAAGCAATGGAAATTGTATCTAATAGTATTATAATACCTATTACTAAACCTTGTTCTATAATGGTCTTAGTCTCTACTTCTATTTTAACTTCTTTAAGGTCTGTATACTCCTAGTAAGCTACCTTTATTGCCTTATTATTAGTAAATGCTTTACCTATATTAAATTTATCGTCTTTAATGTCTAATCTATGAGCTGGTTTGTTAGTTCCTCTAAACTTAGATAATAATAGCTCCTATAGCTAATAGCTTATGCCGTACTTGGCGTCCTTATAAATTCAGTATACGTTATTATAACAATATACAAAACTGTTAATTAAACACTCTTTTATTTCTTGTAGTGCACCGTTGTCCCTCTATATATATGTACTATCTGCTAGCCTAGTTCCCTTTACCACATAGTTACTCTAACCACCTCTATAGTCTCTAGTAAAATGACCTTATTTTCCGCAATTTATATAAGCCCTATCTTTAAACCATTTTTCTTACTATGGAGTCCGCCTAAATATCTTCTGCTGCTAAGATCCCTGGTTTAGCCTCTACTTTTAGGTCCTTTAATTACTTAATCCTTAACCTTTAGGTTTCCATAGTTTCTTTTCCCACCTTTAGGTCTCTTTAGTACCGCTTAGGTCCATTAGCTCTGCGCTATTCTATAGTTTTTAACTCTATATCTGTCGTTGCGTACTCTACGCCTTATATAACTGTAGAACTCTATCTTGCCCTCTCTTAGCTTGTTCCCTTTAGTAGATCCTATTATTAATCTTTATTAACTAATCTATTAACTCTTTTAGAGTATCCGCATCTTCTATTAGAATAATTATGTCCTAGACTTTAGCCTTAAGTCCCTGTTTATACTGTGCTATAAGCGCCCTATTATTCCACTTAACCTATATAGCTAGTGTTTAAAACTGTATTATATACTTAATTGCTAAAGTGCATTATACTAAGTTCTAAAGCTTTTGTTCTGCTATAGTTATAGCTTTTAGGTCTCTAAATATCTATATTAGTCGCTCTGCAAACCTGTTCTAACTAGTAAATATATACCGTACGTCCTGGTTAGTAGTTGTTATGCTATTAGCCTATATTTCCGTAAGATACAGCTTAAACCACTTAAGTGTCCTCCCCATTAGGAATAATCTTACATAGGCTACTTAATCTAATGATATTACTAACTTCGCTCCTTTCTATACCACTTTAAAGTACATCTGCGTAAGAAATCCCTTGAGCTTCAACTTCTCTTCTAAGAATTATTTAATTAAAGGTAACTTAATCTTTACTACTTCGATTCTATTAATGCGTTCTTTAAGTATCCTATTATTATTTTATAAGTAATTAACTATTTCCTGTAACTGACCTTATGTAACTACTTAAGAATCCCCATCGTCTATACTGGTATTACCTGGCCCTAAGGTTGTGGCTGCTGTTAACGCCGTTATGACTAGTGCTGCTCTTAGTGGCATATTATTTAATCTTATTTAATACCGTAACCTTAGTAGTGAATATGTAACGGAACCTTATAGCTTAGACTACAGTGGGTTCTATTATTGGGCTAGGTATATAGATAAGAACAAAACAACAACATAATAATAACTAGTGGAGTAGTTGCCTAATAGATTAACTCTAATTGTATTCTAAGATTTACTATAAGGAGAGAACTATCTATAGTAGGGACTAAGGTCCTTTAAATACATAACCATACGCCTAAGAAATCCTCTCTTATACGTAAGGTACGTGTTGTCTATATTAAACGTAACGTCCCTTTTATTTAACACAGTTAATACGTTCAACACTATATAACCTTGGTTACCATTCCTCATTACATAGTTCTACCGGATCCATCCTAGACCGTGCCTGTATTAACCAACTAGCTTCCGCCAACTCTTCTCCAAGTAGTCGTAACATTGTACTTAAAGCGTCCGTAACAACTACCGAGCTGAACAGTATAACGAGGTTTTACTGTACTTAGTGTCTTGATATTTTCCTATATTTATAGAGCCTTCGGCTTTCCTTCTTAGATATTATAACCCTATTAGTTACTAGAAATACACTCTTTTTTTCTCTTCTTATTAACTGCTTTACTAATTACTTTTAACTGATTATAACTAACTGCACCATAACTTCCTATTAAAGAGATACCGTACCCTCCTATTGTCACGCGACGGGCAATCGAGGCACTAGTACTATAATATAACGAGCGCAAGCCTGTACAATTGAAATGTCTATGGACTTGGATATTAAGATAAGGAGCAGAAGAAGGTCGTGGAAAGGACACGTCTATATACATAGAGCCAAGACGTAAGCGAACCCCCCTAACTAGGCCCTATCCAGGTTACGCGCGTCAGTGCCGTAACACCTATACTAGTAGCTTATTATCTTTACTATACTAGTATTCTATCTATTTATCTAGGTATTTTAGCGATCTAGGTTTATTAGGGTAATGGCTATAAAACTTCTAAAGCTTATAGGAACTACCTATAAAGTTCTATATAGGGTACTAAGTAGGTATAATAGGCTTGTATAACTGCTTCTAAACTAAAGCTTATAAATTAGTACTATATAAGAATACTAAGCTAAGGAGGAGAAGAAGAAGAAGACTATTAGTGACTAATAAGATACAAAGGGTCGCTAAGGCGCTAGTAGTAAGCGAGCCAATAGCGATTTTCCATTTGTCGTATGCGTAAATTCGTTTAATGCTTGGCACGATTTCCCCCGTTTTCCCGCCAAAAACCAAGATTTTAAAAATTAAAAAAATCGCACCTTAATATTTTAACAACCACTTAATAATAAATTCTAATAATTTAGATTTTAGCTTTTATATATACTCTATAGCTTCTATTAAGGTTATATAGTAAATAGTTTAGTAGTTTTTAAGATATTAAAATTTAGCAGCTAAAACTAAGGCTAAATTACTATATCTTAAAAGCTACTAAACTATTTACTATATAACCTTAATAGAAGCTATAGAGTATATATAAAAGCTAAAATCTAAATTATTAGAATTTATTATTAAGTGGTTGTTAAAATATTAAGGTACGATTTTTCTAATTTTTGAAATCTCGGTGTTTTTGGCGCGGGAAAACGGGGAAAATCGTGCCAAGTATTGAACGAATTTACGCATACGACAAATCCCGGGGATGGAAAATCCTAATTAGTTAGCTCTACGAGTAGTGCTGGCAGAATATGGTAGAATTTGGCAGATTGCCTAGAAAGCGGCAAATTGCCCTAGAAACGGCAAATTGCTTAGAAAACAGCAATGTAATAGGTGACGCGCTCTAGCACCATCGTATAGGCCTTAAACTGGTTAACCCCTAAAGCCTTAAATATAGATTATATGCTAAAGATCTATAGATTAGCTAATATTTCTCTAGTAAGAATTGAACTCTATATTGTCTTGCCTATTCTATATAGGTATTATAGGCTTTCTTTAGTATCCTATAATTCTCTGCGGCTATTAGCCTATATATAATTAGGTTTAAATTATTGATAAAGTCTGTCCCCTAGGTCGCCCCTTCCTTAAAGGTATTAAGCAAGTTGCTTATAAAGAAAAGGATTCCATTTAATATAGTTAAATAGCTAAAATTTTACACTTTCTATTAGACTTTAAATTAAAAGTCCTAGAGCTTTATTATAGTAGCTTATAGAAATATTAGCTAGAAGATCGAATAGTTATTTAATTCTTAAAGGGATATTATACAGAAAAAACTTTAATTAGTAATTTTAAATATTTATCTCTTTATTAATGTCTAGATCTCTCTAAATAACTACTCTCTCCTTATTATTTACTTCTATTTTATTAATATTTTAAAGTAAAGAGCGTGGGCTCTTCTTACTTTATAACCAATTATAAACCATAGTAGAGAAGAATAGTAGAATATCCTTCTTTTAGTGCTATTAGATTACAGTATTATATAAAAGATTAGGGTTATTATTAGTAACAATTCTTTAATAAATAATACGCTGTATTATATAATATCCAATTTCCTACTAAAGAATAAAGGTATTTAATAGAATCCTATCTACTAATAAATTCAATACTAAGGATATATTATTAACCTTACGGTTAATACTTTCCTCTTTAGCGCTACTTAGGACGGATGTTAGTGACTAAGTCAATCAAAGTATAGGCACGGCAAGAGAGACGGGTAAGTCTATACGATTGGATTGTCTATAAACGAGGATCTAAAGCTAAAGAAAGGAAAGTGGAAGAACGGAAGCATCGCTTGAAGTTATATACAACCCTCCGGTCACGTAACCGCATTTTGCCATCACGTAATGGCAATCTGAAGGCAATCTGACGGCAATATGTAGTAGTTTGCCAGCACCGTAATAAGGGGGAGATTAAGGCATATAAATGGCTCTCTAAAAATGGGAGTATAAAGCTAGAGATAATAGATAATAACGCCGCGTAAAAGAATAAAAGGGGTATATTCCGCGTAATAGGTGCGCTTAGGCAGTTATATAATATTATTATCTACTTCCGCTTCTTAAGTAATTATATAAAGCAGTTTAAGTTAAATTATTAGATAAAGTATTCCTTTTAATAATTGTATAAGATAGAATAGCTAATAGTAAATACTAGAGACTGCAATCTAGTATAAGTTTAAAGTTAACCAGTATATAAAGACTTCTTAACCTAGCTAACTATTCCCTTCTTTATACGATTAAAAACTTCCTTAGGCCTTTCTATAGCGCAACTATAAAACTTTAAAGGCACAGCTTAAGCCTTAGTAAAGTTCTTTTTATAATGGACGTTTTTATTAAATATATAGAGATATAATAGGTATTAGTAGGTATTAGATTAAACTAAGACCTAAAGCATTATATTAAACAAGCTTGGGAAAAGTTTAATAAATACTATACTAAAATAGACAGCTCTCCTCTCTACGCTATAGTACTAATTTTTTAGCCTTAGCATTATATAAAATATATTAAAGAGATATAGAAAAAGGAATAGTAGAAACCTATACTTTAAAAGTTAAAGTAGCTTTAAGAGCAATTTTAAGATTTATATCCCCTTTATACTATATTATATAAGAGGCCTTTATAGTACTAAATAATGGGAAAAGAGCTAAATAAGTTTAATCTTATTATAAATAATCTTAAAAAAAGGATTATTTAACTATAAAGTCCTAATAAGTATAAGGATTACTACTTTAAAGCTCTGTATAAAATATAGGGCCTAGCCTTTTATTAGTAGACATAAAAGCCATAAAGAAAATAATAGCTAATACTTTTAATTCTTACTATAAATATCCTTTCTATTCTAGCTATAAGCGATAATTTAGAGAGAGTTTTCTTAGGTAACTATTATATAATAAGTTGGGAAAGAATAAAGATGGAAATGGACAGCCTTAAGGGAATAGAATATTTAAAAAACTGGTATAGAAGCGGGATTTTAAATAAGTAGTTATTTAGAGTCTAGTTTACCTTTATTTCCTTATGTAATAAAAGTTCTAAAATAGGAATATCTCTTTAATAGGATTAATTATACGAGGTACTAAGGAATCTACTATTACATACTATGATTGTTAATTAGATTATAATCGTCAATTAAAATCTCGCAATGTCGGTATCACCCGGGGGGTACTGCAATTGCAATAAGTAGTTCTGGTTCTTGGTTTATTCGTGTCTTCTTTTTCGCAGAGGATCGTAAGGATCGCGGTGCCTAAATAGGGGGGGGCTAAGGTCGGGCTATCTATCGGGCCGTAGGTAGTCAGGTGACCTACGCTACGCCATGCGGCCCCTGCCGCATACGCTTTACGCGTAACGTTATTTACAACCTCTACTCGTACAGACACTGGCGACATTTACAAAAAGAAAGGATGACAGGCTTTATACCAAATCATTAGATAATCCATAGAAAAAGCGTGGGTAGTGGAAAGACCATTAATCCATTTCCCTTGCATGAACTGTGTGATAGAATTAAGATGTTGTGTAAGGAAAGAAGGTAAGAAAGTACAAAGGGGAAGTATATAGGTCAACAGGTGCTCGGGGCGTAATCGCGGATGTTTCGGGTATTGCGAATATTACGGATATTGCGGATATCGCTGCGGATATTGCGGATATTGCGGATATCGTGAACATTGCGGATATTGTGGTGGAAACAGGTAGGCGCGTACAAGGTGTTACTAAGATGTCCCGTAACAGAGCGTAGTTGAAGTCAGAACCAAAGGTGTGGCGGCTTCGGAAGGTATAAGAGTTGTAGAGCTGTCGTAGATTATAGGGGAAAACAGGTAGTAGTACGGTACCAGCGACAGGGTCGTTCGGGTGGCAGTATAATGCCAGCAACGGGGCCGTATTCGTAGGCGTATCGGCACGAATTCTTGTCTGTCTGTAGGCGTATTGGCACGGCAGTTGTCTCATTCGTAGTCACGGGCGTTTGTGGGCGCACGGGCCACATAGCCTTTGTCCATACGTTCCAACACGCAATTACAATAATCGGATTATAACTAATTATAGCTAATTGTTTACAACCCTATCAGTATTTAGTATTAATTAATAATATTAAATATTAAATATTAAACGTTTAATATCAATATTAATACGATATATTTAATACTAAAAGATATTAAATATTGAATATTTTAGAGTTTAGGTTGTAAAAATAAGGTAGATATATTAGTAAATAACTTTTACGCCTCTTTATAATATATATATATATTAGATTTATTAGGTAAACCTATAAAAAGTAAAAATTACTAAGTATTAAATTAGATATTATAAGACATTATATATAACATCGTCGACGGGCGCCCCCTGATAACTCTATAGTAGTAGAGTAAAGTTTACGATACTAGCGCGTCCGTAGGCTTGTTATAGCAGCAGTGGTTCCCAAGGAGGTCAAAAAGTAAGGTAGTAGGAGCACCACAGGTGACTCGCAGGCGCCTCGCAGGCGAGTCCCAAAAGGCGGGGAGATGGATCACGGGGTTTTCTCAAATAGAGTTTTCTCCCTATATGTATATAAGGAGTAGTCCGCGTGGGCCCAATAGGGATCCGAATCGGACGTTAAGCAATAAATTATTATTATATATAACATCGTTTAATTTAACGATTTTTATAACTCCTTATACACCTACCCTTTAATTAATGCCATGCCACCCTTATCTACTATCGTAATTATGGACGATAATACTTCCTCCTCTACTATTTATGAGCTTAATTCCAATTAGTTTACCTACTCTGGCGACAACAACGTGTTAAGCGACTTTACACTAAATACACCACCTGTAACCACCTCTAAGTCGCCTTGTAAAAGGCGTAGGTTAGCTATTTGTACTTAGCAGCTTACCCGCGATCCTCTCCCTTATAAATATATTCGCGACGGCAAGAATTGAATATAGTACAGTAAAACCTCGTTATACCGTTCAGCTCGGTAGTAGGGGGTTTGAACGTTATGCTGTATAGAAACGTTATATTGCGAGCTCACTTATTAATTGCTGCAAGGGGCTAAATCAACTCTTCTCTCTATCCATAACTACTTAAAGAAGCTCGTGATAGTTGTCTGCCTTACTTATATAGCTTAACAGCCTCGAATTACTCTCTCTACCTTTATAAGAGCTGTAATTAGAGTCTTATTACTATCCTCTTGCTATCCTTTATAGAGCTTAAGGCGCTCTAGTGCATCTAAAGCCTTATTAAGCTTAATAACTTGTGGCGTAACCTCCTTATCGCTTTTCTCGTCATCTGGCGCGTTATATAAAGCAATAATTAAGGCCTTAATTGCTTCCTATAATATAGAGTCCTTAGGCTCTATTAAAGCGTCCTCCTTATCTATATTAATAAAGTTACTAATAGGAATTAATTACCTAATTTACCCTACTTGGATAAGCTGCTGTAAATACACCTCTAATTCGGCCTTAAGCTGAGGCTTACTATACCCGCTTAGCGCACCCTAGGGGCCCTTGCGGGGTCCAAATATTGTTAAATACGTAAAGCAATTTATTACGGTTTAAGGGCTAATTTTATACTATACTACAATGGCCCACTAAACGGCCCTAAGTATATTTATTGTCTTAAGGGGGTTTCTATCTTGTTTCACCTAATCTACCATATAGGATAGCTAGTAGCGGCAGTAATAGGCTTTAAAGGTTTAAATTATACCCTAATCTAAAGGCTAATAGAGAGAGGTAACGTTTTTAGGTAGGAATTTAACCCTAGTATTAAGCAAGCTAGCGCGCTCTAATATTATAAGCATACCCCTAGTATGGCTAGGAGCGAAATTAATAAGTAGGAGGACCTTTCTACCGCCTATTAAGCTGTTAAACCACTTAATATAATTAAGGAATATTAACACTGTTATCTAGGCCTTCTTGTTAAACCTCTAGGCGAAGTTAAGGCCCCTAAGGTTACTACGCTGCGTGCTAAAATATTAAGGATTCTTTGCTCTTCTAATAATCTATAGGGGTATAATATGGCTGCCGTCTATATTACTATAGTGGATAGTTGTAATACGCTTCTCCTACTTTTTAGTGTCTAATTGCCCTATAGTTGCAAGTCCTATATCCGGCGTGGCCTTGTAGAAAAGCCCTGCCTTATCCATATTATAAACGTCTTAATTTAGGTACGCATCTATAATAACCCTAAGCTCCTATATACGCTTCTTAGCGCCCTCTATATCCGCTAACCTAGCCTTACCGTGTAGCTTCTGTTTTAATATTTAATTTCTCTTCTTAAAGTTGTTAACCTAACCGCTTAAGAAGCTAGGCTATTATTAACCTTAATAATATGCTATTATATTCTAAAGCTTTATTGCTATAGCCCAAATAAGGTTGCCGGTAATGAGTATATTAGCGGCCTGCATCCGCTGTTGCCATTTAAATAGCGCTTCTTTAAGCTTAGGATTTTTAGGAGCTTTACGCCTCTTAAAGCCCTTTTAGCCGTATTAAAGGACTAGTGAATTAAGGTACTTATATTTAAGCTTTAAGGAGTCTAATATAATAGACTGTTAAATAGGGCGTTAAAATTAATTGGTAAAAAAAGTAAGTAGTGTCTCTTTAAGGTTTTCTAGGGTTTTTATAGCAGTATACCCGGATCTGCTGCCTCTCACGCTCTAAAATACTATGGTAGTGGAGGCGCTTAGGGTCGTCCTTATACTTCGCCATTATATAGGGCAAGAGGGGTGTTAAATTAATGAATATTAATGGCTGCGGTGCTGGTTTGTAGGCTTAAGAGTAAGGAAGGGGTTAATGCATGGCGCTAAATTACTCGCGCTATACCGTTCTTGTATAAGAGAGCTTTGAACGTAATGGCGTATTAAATTTAAACGTAAGCCTTATAAACCTCATAGTAAAATTAACTGTTCATAGCTATTGACCGGTATACCGTAGAGGAACGATATACCGAGATAACGTTAAAATGCGGCTTTACTGTACTATTTAATGTGCGAATGGAAATCTGGTTTATTAACATCTGTCCGCGCCCACTTAGTATAGTATTAGGGAGTACGAATATTAAACATATAGTGTACTTAAAGAGCTGGCTATAAAGTAATATTACCGCCTAGGGAAGGCTTATAGCAACAAATATAGTACGAGAGGCTTCTAAGCTCTTGGCAGAATCTAGAGAATAGCTAATATCTACTACACCACGCCAAGGATCACGAAGGTGACAATAGTAGTAAGAGAGCAGTCGTGAGAGAGTAGCTATTTTAAAGCTCTACCAGAGCCTAGGGACGTAGAGCGTTCTTTTAATTAAAACACTATGCTAAGGCTGTACTATATTCAATATTTAACATCTTCTTAGTATTTTGAATTACTATTCAATATTTAGCATCTTTTTAGTATTGAATTACTATTCAATATTAATATCAATACGGCCTTATACTAATATTAAATGCTAATAAAAGTACTGCTTACCATTGTATATCTTGTTAAATATCTCGTTACCTATTTCCATTACTAATTACCAACTAAATAACGACGTAGTTGTTGTTCTATTTACTACCTGTTTTATATATATAGAGAGCTTCTAAAGCCCTCTTTAATAGACGGAGTTCTTATCCTAATTGTCCGTTCGACGGATTTCGTAAAGCTGGATATTATAAGCGATTTCGCCATTGGCGTTATACGGACGGCGATTACTGCGTCTAGTTAAGGATATAGAGGTAAAATCCACGTAGAAACTTTAGGCTGTTTAATCTTAGCTATAACAAACAAAATTACCACTTTAATCCGCCGAGGCGAGTTGCGCCGCGGCTAAGCGCGAAAGCAAAAACATTAATAACTGTCTTAATACCCTATGCAAGACCAGGACATATCGTAATTGCGACGCCAAGTTTATATATTACATCGAGGACAGCACTTATCCGTTCGACCCTAATCCTAATTATATACTTTATTACTTAAATACTCTTAATAGACCGTCAAAATCCTTATCTATATAAGGAAACAATTTCAGAGTCTCCTTTATACGAGCTTAGGCAGTAATCTTATTAAATTAGCAGCAATTTAGCGTGGCATAGTTGGACCTAGATTGTAGGGATAGTAGATCTACTAGATTAATCAATAGTATAGAGTAGATCTTAAAGCTCTAGAGCTCCTAAAGCGCTAGTTCTATACTCAATTAGAAGGAGAAGGCTAAAGAGGAAGGATTAATAAGGTGTTAAAGCATAGTATAGAGCCAATTAAAAGGGTCGTATAATGACTTAGAGTTCGAAAATATAAGTCTTTTCCTATATAATCTAGGAAGCCTACTTATCTTCCTTCTCTTTTTACTGCCTTCCTCTATATATAATTACTTTATAGTTCTATTTTACCTTCCTTAATTACTATACAGCAATATTTCCCTATATGCGCATTAGAGCCCTTTAATAATATTATCCTAGTACCTAAATTAATTAATCTAAAAGTAGATAACTCTAAAGACTTTAATAAGTTAAAGCTATATAGTAAATAATATATGCGGTATAAAGCTCTAACGAAAAAGCTAAAGAATATAAAATAGCAAATATTACCAATTTGGCAGTAGGGGGAGGATGTATTTCTAAAGGATTTAAATAGTAGTATAACGTTTTACTATTACTGGCTTTATAAAAAACAAAGGCCGTTGGAAACGGACTCTACACCTATACGTGGTAACGGCTACAAACCTAAGTCTTTAAAGCTTAGACTTAGAGCTAACGCAGAGACGTTATACCGCGTGTGGGTAGGACTTAGTGTAACAGTGCAGTGTGGGAGAATTGAGTGAGCAACTTGATTCTAAATCTATGGAAATCAGGTAGTATATATACATAAAAGGTGTAGACAATAAGGGGTAATTGATTGAGTTATTTGACCGAGTCAGTGACCGAGTCGGTGAGCGAGTCAATATGCAGGCGAGTCAGATTGGCATTCTGGCGGTGTATGGGTAGTCGGTTACACTTAGTGGTAGTTGGAAGCGTTATAGGCGGTAGTAAGAAATTCTCGGATAGTGAGATCTTAAAAACCACTACTGTTGGCCCTTTAGAATACCCTACTACGCTATTATCCTATCTAAGGCACCTATATAATTTAATATAGATGCATAGTATCTGATAATATCTCCTAACCCCTAATAGAAAGTATTAACGACCTTATATTAATGGACAAGCAACTGAAATAAATAAATATACCACTCTTTCTAATCCCTAGGGAGATCGCCCGCGGAGTATACAGTTACTCGCCGTTTTACTGCTGTAATACTACCTAGTAGCCTAGATAACACCATATAGTTTTCCTTATCTCCTCTTAATAGAGTAGTAACCCTTAGAGAGGGCCTAGCAACTAGGGCCTAGTCATAAAAGATACCTAAGTATATATATATATCCCGCTTACCTTTTAATATTAAATTAAAATAGATAAATCCCCCTTACGCCTTTAAGAGCTTAAGGGGGAGGGGGATATAAGGGTATATAGTAATAGTCTATAAGAGATAGTATATAAGGGATAGCTAAGATATAGAATATAAAGCGTATAGTAATTAATTGGCAAAGCCTAGCTAGGATATAGTAAACCATAGCTTTAGATAAGCTAAGAAAGGAAATAGTAGTTCCTAAGAAGTTTAAATATCTAAGGAGGACAGGACGTAGTTATAGGCCTATAGGGCCGCTACTATAGACGGACATAGTAAATTAGAGTTTTTTATCCTACCAAGGTAGCTTATAGGGTTTTCTTTATGTAAATTATAAGTTTTCCCCCTATGACGGAGTATTCTGCGTGGGCTAGATTAGGATCCGTATTAGACATTAATTAAAGAATCTCTCTCTCTTATAAAAAACAAAAGTAAGTCTAAAAACTTATAACTATATTAAAGGGAAGATATATAGCTTTAGATCACTTTTGTGATAATTATAATATAAATAGGTCTACTAGTAAGTTTAAAGAAAGGCGTTTTTCTAATTTAGATTAGCTAACGATTAAGGAGTATTCTATTTAGTAGTTGCTTAAACTTTATTATAACTTTATAAGCTTTAAACAGCTCCTAATTCGGTGGATTATATATTACTATATTACCTTCTTCTAATTTAAGAATAAGTATTTCCGCTAGCTTCTCTTCTTCCTATATTTAAGACTTATAAGGCTTCTTCTAAAAGCCGTAAGTATAATTTATAGCTGGGTAATTAAGGCGTATAAAAGGTGGAAGGAGGACTTAAAGAAGGACTTAAAGCGCGATATTAATATCCTTTAATCTTTAGACGTCACTAAACTCTTATACAGTCCTTAGTGTAGTTACTTATTTTATTAATAGAAGAGGTAGGCGTCGCTAGATTATTTTAGGCTTATAAGAGTTCCTTAGTAAATATAGCGGTAAAAATTAAGTAGGTGTACTTATTACTCTTTTTAAAGAGTATAAAATCTATAGTAATATAGGATATTTTATGGCTAATAATACGGAGTTAAACGATACGTGTATTAATGTAGTCCTTTAAGCTCTCTATTAAAACATATTAGTAAGTAGTAAAAGGCACGTTAACTATATTACTTTAGCTATATTATAAATCTCTACGCCTAGGCGTTTATTATAGGGAAAGACTTTAAGAAGATTTATAAGCAGCTCTTTACTATATATTGCGATATAGATATAATAACTATTAAGAAGCTCTGGCGAAAGCGCGGCGCGGTTAAATTGCTTTATAATATTATCTAATTTATTTAGCTAATACCCTAGTATTATAGTTTTTTCGCGAGGGTTTAAATAGGAGGGTTGTTAGCTAAATTTAATAGCTTAAAGGTAAGTAATAAAATCTTATATAGGAATTTAGTGTTAAGACCTAAGTAATATTTTCCTTATAACATTATAATTAGGGGGTTTAATTAGCTCGGTTATAGATCTTCTATACTCTAGAGAATTACGCAGAGTTTCTATATAGTTATAATATTTAATCTACTTTAGGAATTAATATTAATACCTACTAGCTTATTTAGAACAATTAAACGCGTTAGAAATTTCTTTTTATATCTATTACGCGCTTTTTAAATTATAAGTAACGTAAAAAATGGTTCTGTAATACCTATATATTAATATCTGGCTTAAAGCCTCTTTTAAAAAATAATATGCTCTATACGCACTATTGATAGGAACTTAAGCGCCTATATAACTATCTAAAAACGTTTTATAAGGCTATTATTATAGTAAAAGGCAATATAATAGGTATGACAGGCTTATATAACTGCTTCTAAACCAAAGCTTGTAGATTGCTACTATATAAGAATACTAAGCTAAGGAGAGGAACGGGGGAAAGACTATTAGTAACTAATAAGATATAAGGAGTTACTAAGGCGCTAGTAGTAAGCGAGCTAATAGCGATTTTCTATCCCGGGGATAGAAAATCCTAATTAGTTAGCTCTATATGTAGTATTAGCAGAATATGGCAGAATATAGCAGAATTTGGCAGGTAACGCGCTCTAATACTATTATATTAACCCCCCCCTCTTTTAAAAAAGCCTACCCTTAGACTTCTACCAAGTTTTTTTTATCGTTGTTTAAATTATTATAGTTATCTAACCCATCTTCCTAGCATTTAATCCGGCTGTTTAGTTTATATAGTGGTTTAGGGAAATCTAGGTGGGCTAGGTGGAAATCTTATAACTTACAGAGAGAGTATTTAAAATTAGATACGGGGTACTATTTTAGATCTTTATTATGACCTACCTAGCTTATATAGTATTTTAAGGTACTATAGTCCTTTTTAACTACTAAGATCTCCTTAACTTCCTATTCTTTATTCTCTATAATCTAAATTAGCGGTGGGGGGTCGTTATACTATTTAGGTAATAGGTTATCCACGGCCTTTCTTAGTCGGTCTAGAGAGAAGATAGGGTGGATCTTTATTAACTTTAGTAGCTTAACCTTAAAAGAGTGTCCTATCCTTTTAAGGGTCTTATAGGGGCCGGCTATTTAGTATTTTAGTTTATAGCTTAGCCTCTAGGTCTTTTAGTTCTTTATTAATACCTATACCTTATTTTCTATATAGAAGTCTACCTTATAATAATATTAATTTATATTAGCCTCCTTCTTTTCTTATACCCTTTTTATAATTGCTTAAGCGGTCTCCTAGGCTCTATATATTCTCTTAGTAAATACCTAAGCCTCTTTATAGCTAAGGCGTTTACGGGCTATTATAGGTTTTATAGGTCTATCCTAATTAAAAAATATTTGTGGTTTATATCCGTAGAGTAACTTAAATAGTGATATTTCTATACTATTATAAGGGAGCGTAAGCTATGCGTAGTCTATTATAGGCAGTAGTTCCAACTAGTTATCCTAGCAGTAGTTAATAAAAGGATAAAGTCGCTGGCTAAGGTACTAGTTTATAATCTCGGTTTAGCTATTAGTTTAAGGGTGGAATATAGTAGAGAGCTTAATCTAGATTCTAAGAATATATTAGAATTTGTTCTAGAAGTCTAATATAAATTAGGGTCTATAATTAGAGATAATTAATTTAGAAGTGCTATAGATCTAGTAGATGTTGTTAATATATATATAGGCTATATCCTTTATAGTTATAATTTTAAAGTAAGGGAGGGAAATAGCTTACTTACTTAGTCGGTCAACTACTATAAAGGCTATATTATAGCCATGCTTATCCTTTAGAAATAATTTAAAGTCTGTTATAATATATTACTAAAGGCGTTTAAGGATTAGCAGTGGTTATAGCTATGTAGAAGTTCGATCCTTAGGGGTATTTATATATTTATAAGTATAACAGTTTTTAATAAATTATTCTATATTGGATAGGAGTCCTTGCTAATAGTAGTAGGGTACTAGTAGTTAATAGGTCTTATTTAAACTAGGGTATACCATAGAGACTTAATAGTAGGCTTTATAGATTAGCTCTATTTATAGGTTATTAATATCTAGAATTATAAGCCGTTTTTAGTATAAAAGTAGTCCGTCTTTTATTTATAAATTAGAGTTACTTTCTATAGCTTAGTCGCGGAGGGCTTTTAGGGATTTAGCTATATGGTTTACAATTAAAATATAATTAATTAGTCCTATTAGTTTATCCAGAATCTCTTTCTCTATAAGTGCTAGCTTATTCTATTTAGAACTTAGTTTTTTAATAATATATAGGTTAAGCTGTTTAGAACGAAGGAGGGTACGCATTTAGTACTAAGCCTTTAGCTTATCTTATAGTTTCACGTCCTGTTCCCACTAGGTAAGGGTATTAACCTTAGAATTTTATCTACTAGAGCGGTATATAATTATAAAGAAGAATTAAAAAAGTATTTTAGCCTACTAGGCTTATTGACCAATAAGCTACTTTATTATTATAAAATATTTAAGGGCTTTATAATTAGTATAGACTTTAATCTAAAAGTCTATACTTTTAAGCTCTGCGTACTACTAGGATAATAATTATATAATAGCCAGTATTTCCTTATTATATATCTTATAGTTATACTTAACTAGGGCTATTATTTTTAAGAAAAACGTAAAGGGTACTACTTACTATTTAGGTATAGCTGTAAGAGAACCCCGCTACTACTCTATTAGAAGCATCCATTTTTAGTATTAACTCTAGGTCTAGGTTATAGTAACGGAGAATTAGGGAGAAGATAAGTCGGTCCTTTAACTCCTTAAAGGCTTTTATATAGTTATTATTAAAAATAAAAGGTATATTGTTTCTAGTTAGTTATATAAAAGGTTTAACTATAACTCCATAATTATGGATAAACAAATAGTAGAAATTATAAAAGCTAAGAAAGGATTAGATCCCCTTTATAGTATAAGGGGGTTTCTAGTTATAAATTGCCTTAACCTTCTTAAGATTAACTTTAATTCCTTTTATACTAATAATAAACCTAAGGTACTTTATGCGTTTTACTCTAAATTTATATTTCTTAATATTAACTTATAGGCCTATATTCCGCAGCCTCTCTAGGAGTCTTTTAATATAAATTTAATGCTTAAAATTATTATTTAAGTATATAAGAATATCGTCTAGATATGCTGTATAGAATTTATTAAGATAATTAAAAAGAACATTATTTATATACCGTTAGTATATAGCTGGTCTATTTACTAGTTTAAAAGAAAGGATTTTATATTTATAAGAACCGTAGTAGGTATAGAATATTATTAGATCTTCTAATACGGGGTCTATTCTAATTTAGTAGAAAGCTTAGCGGATATTAAGCTTAGTAAATATCTTAGCTTAGCTTAGATATATAAGAGTCTTATTAATTAAAGGGAGAGGGTAACAGTCTTTCTAAGTAATAGTATTTAGTTTCTAATAGTTAATATAGAAATAAAGGCCTTTATTAGGCTTCTTTATAAATAAAATAAGGGAAGTAAATAGGACCTAACTTAGCTTAATAAACCCTTTATAAATGTTATTAATTAAGTACTATTTTATTACTATTAGTTCTTCTATAATTTGCTAGTAAAGGGGGCTATAGCCTAGAGAGTTATTGGCCTCTAATTAGATCTTATAATTATAGGTTTAGTAAAAGGATAGTATATCTAAAGCTACTTTTAAGAATATATCTTTATAGTCTAAAAAGTAAATAAAGAGAAGGCGCTTAACTAGCTCCTTATTAGTTTCCTCTACTAGCCCTTCTTCCTTCTTATTAATAATCTAGTTAATTTTATATAGGCTAGTTATAAAAACCTTATTATCCTTCTAATATATATTAAAGTAGAAACCTATAGTACTAATTACCGCGATATCTACTATAGGGAGGTTATATAATAGTAGGGATATCTATAGCCTTAGGGGTATAACGGAACCTTGTAGCAAGAACTACAATGGGTCCTATTATTGGGCCAGGTATATAGATATAAACAGGTTAACAACGTAACAACAACTAGTAGAGTAGTTGCCCAACAGATTAACTCCAATTGTATTCTAAGATTTACTATAAAGAGAGAACTATCTGGGTAGGGACTATGGTCCTTTAAATACACAACTATACGCCTAAGAAACCCCTTTGCTTAGTAAGGTACGTATGCTCTATCTACTCCGTTACGGATTATATAGATTATATAGATTATATAGATTACATTATATGATCTTAGCTACTATTTCTCGTTATATAGTTCCACCAGATCTATCTTAGACTGTGCCTGTATTAACTAACTAGCTTCTGCTAACTCCACTCCTAGTAGTTATAATATTGTACTTAAGCTGTCTGTAATACTATCTCCCTCCTTTTTATCTTCATCCTTAAAGATTTCTAATATCTCTAAGTCGTTTACTAGAGGTGTAATGTCCATTTAACTAATCTAGTTAATATTCTTACTTACTATACCTAAAGCTTCTTCTTCTTCTTCTACAGCTTATTAGTCTCACACTATTACTGCAATACTATCTCTAGGTAAGATAATGCCGTCTCTGTATTCTTATTATGCGAAAGAGGGGTTAGTCTATATCGCGCTAGTAAGTCCTTTGTCTTAATAACCTTCCTCTTACTTAGAGTGCACTAAAGCAAACATTTAATTATCTTGCGACGTTCGCTTTATCTCTAACGTTAAGTATACACGTCCTATAACTCTTAACAGTCTTTAAGTTTCTTAAGTAACCTATTATAGGGTCTTGTATTTAATCTACCGCTAAAAAGCTTAATAGTAAGCTAGCCTCTACGCTGCTTAAGGTTTAACGTGTCTTAAAAGAGTCCATACGTATCCTTAAAGCTTAGCGTCTGGCTTACGCTTATCTTTAACGCCTTAAATATATTTACAAGAAGGTTTATTCTAAGGAGTAGAAACTTATTTAATAGGGTCTATCTAAGCTAGATAATAAAAGAACAGACCTTCCTCCTATAAGGGAAATAACTCCAAGTAGCTTAGCAATTGCTCCTCTTAGATCCCCCTTAGGTAACTCGTTCTTTGGCAATTTTTCTTTATTAATACTACCTAACCTACTTTCTTCTAATACTCCTATACCTTTCCTATAGCGTTCTCTAGGTTGCTTAGTAGCTTCTAGGTAGTCTTACTATAGCCTATCTACTTTACTTTATACTATGTTTTATTATCTACATCCTTATAACTAATAATCTTTAAAACTTACTATTTATCTTCTTCTTACCCTCTATATATATCTACCTTATAAACTAGTGGCTTAATATTCCCATATACTAGCTCTAGTATTGCGATATACTATATAGGGTAGATTCTTATTTTAGCTAGTAGGTTTAGCTTATATATAACTAATAAAATTCTTTACGTAATTTTAAAAGGTCCTAGTTTAACATAGTCTAACTTTTTACTTAGTTATTAACTCTTAAAATTTTTATATAGTAGCCACACTTTATCTCCCTCCTTAAGATCTGGTCTCTTAGATCTCTTAGTATTATAATATCTTTTTATTTACTCTTATACTAGTTTAGCTGTTTCTTTAAGGTCTGTATAAAGATTTATTAAAGTCTCCATTTTTTACTTAGCTGTGCTACTCGTTTTCTTTACTTAATATAGCAATAATAATAATCTTGGCTTATACCCATAATTCGCCTTAAATGGTAATATTCCCATTCCTTCTTATAGTGTTATATTGTACGTAAACTATATAACTAGTAGTAATAATACCCAATTATTTTATGCATAATTAATATAGTGCCTTAGATACTATTCTAGTGTCTAGTTTAGTTTTTCTGTTTATCCGTCCATCTGCGGATAATACGCTGTTAAGGTTACTACACAAACTTCTTATTCCGCTAAAAACACCTTCTAGAATACTGCTATAAATCTTAGATCTCTATCTAATATAATCTTATTTAGTGCTCTATGTCTTATAAATACTTTCTTAATATAGATTCTAGTAATATCCTTTACTAATACTTCCTCTGTGCATGCTATAAAGTATCCCTGCTTTATAAGCTTATCTACTATTACTAAGATCGCATTATAATCTTGTCCTATAATAGGATCTTTTAACTTTAGTAATTTAATAATAAAGTCCTATAATATAACCTCCTATAGTCTTCCTAGTGTCTTAATAGGTTATAGCCCTCCATACGGCTTATGCCTTATTAGTTTATTTCTTTAGCAATCTAGATATTCTCTTATAACTTATCTTGCTAGTCCCTAAATTCCTTAAATAATATACTCCTTTTAAAGTCTTAACACTAAGCCTATAGCTCCGTTGTGTCCTTAAGTTAGTCCCCTATAGAATAACTTAATAAACTCTTTTATAATAAACCTTGGAACATAGGTTGCTTCTCTATTTTTATACTATTCCATATCCAGATCCTCTGCCTATACTTCTTAGATCTTCTATATCTAATTACTCTCTAGTAATTTATAGATTTAACCTTCTCTAGTTACTATAATTTTTAGGTAATTATACCTAATTAATCCGTCTTAATCCTTTTACAGTAAAGCCCCTAATGGCTTTTCGTTACTTTATAGTTTAGCTTTCCTGCTTAAAGCATTTACTTATACGTTATCTGTACCCTTAGTATACTAAATTTTAAAATAGTATTCTATAAGCATTTCCGCCTATCTAACCTATCCTTAATTAAGTTCCTTTATTATTAGGAATTCTATAAGGTTCTTATAGTCTATCTTAACCACAAATAGTTTCTTTATACCTTATAAAAATGCTCTCTATTTCCTTAACACTATAACTATACCTAACAACTCCTTATTATAGATATTATAGTTCAGTTCTAGTATTATTATCTTCCAACTATAATATGCTACTAGACGCTATATATCCTAGTGCTTCTATAGCAAATATACTCCTAGTATAAAGTCTAATGCATCTATCTCAACAACCGTCTCTAGCTTTAGTTAGTAGATTTTAAGAATTAGTTCCTAAGTAAACAACTCTTTAAGTTCCTTAAATAACTTCTTTTACTCTATTCCCTATACCCATAGTTCCTCCTTCTTTATTAGTCTTATAAATAGCTTAATACTTTTTAACCACTATACCATAAACCTCCTATAGTAGTTGCAAAACCCTAGGAACGACCTTAACTATATAACATTCTCTAGTTCTTGCCAACTTACTATAGCTTTAACTTTCTTTAGGTCCATACTAATTCTTCCTAGTTTAATAATAAATCCTGCAAAATCGGTCTTCTTTATAAAGAACTTATATTTCTTAATAGCTACTAGTATCTATTCTTCTTGTAGTCTTTTTAAGACCCACTTAATGTGTTCCTTATGTTCTTTCTCGCTTTCTAAGTAGATAATAATATCGTCAAGGTATACTATAATAAATTTATTAAGGTGTTCTCCTAGCACACTATTAATTCGCTTCTAAAACGTTACTAGTATATTTATAAGCCTAAACTGCATAACTAATAGCTTATATAGTCCTTCCTTTAACCTAAAGGCCGCCTTCTATTTATTGCCTTCCTTAATCCTAATCTAATAGTACACCTACCTTAGATCTATCTTTATAAAGACCTTTACGTTACCTATCCTATCTTAGATTTCGCTAATTAAGGGTAAAGGATACCTATCCTTTCTAGTAATACTGTTTAACTATCTATAGTCTATATACATCCTAAGTTTTCCATTTTTCTTTAGAATAAACAGTACTGGATATCCTATTAATAACTATAACGGTCTAATATATCCCTTTCGTAAGTTCTCCTAGATAAACTCCTTAAGTGCCACTAACTCTGTTTTAGTAAGCTTATAGATTGGAAAGAACTTTAGACTTATTCCTGGTTCTAACTCTATCTTATAATCCTATGCTGTATACTTTAATAGCTTTTCACTTTCCAGTGACTATAACTTTTTACTATACTTGTAGTATCTCTTTGGTACATAACTTAAGCCTCGCTTAGTCTCTTTGTATATCACTCCAACTTAGTACTATACTAACTTGGTTTGCTGTTGTACTTTGCGCTATTAAGTATTTCTAATATTAACCTAACCTATAACCCAATTAACCTTTAGATTGTATTCCTGTAACTAAGGCATTCCTAGTATCGCCTTGTCTTTTCCTAATAGTAAGATATTAAAAGACATTCTAACTGGTCTCCCTTTAATAGTTAACTAAATAGGTCCTATTTTGAAATTAATAATGCCTCCTCTATAGACTATCTGATTTTCTAAAATTGTTATAAATAAATATAGGTATTCCTTTTATCTATATAGTAACCCCATTCTCTCTACTGCTACTGGTAACACATAGTTTCTTATTACTCCACTATTTATTAACGCTTTAAACTGCTAATCTTACCACTTAACTTATAAGTTTAGGTATTATCCTTAAATTCCTTTAAGGGTTTAAGGCTCT
>Ga0307507_10000399_pt1 | contig 90332 bp, 33 predicted proteins | sample 7_EM_MG_FD_207223 | JGI IMG/M metagenome (GOLD analysis project Ga0307507, IMG submission 207223) | Populus trichocarpa ectomycorrhiza microbial communities from riparian zone in the Pacific Northwest, United States - 7_EM | ecosystem: Host-associated > Plants > Roots > Unclassified | place...
CTATTTTAAGATTAATAATACCTCCTCTATAGGCTATCTAATCTCCTAAAATTGTTATAAGTGGATATAGGTGTTCCTTCTGTCTATATAGTAACCCTATTCTTTCTACTACTTTTAGTAACACGTGGTTTCTTATTACTTTACTATCTATTAACGCTTTAAACTGCTAATCTTGCTATTTAACTTATAAATTTAGGTATTATTCTTGCATTTCTTTAAGGGTTTAAGGCTCTAATACTAGTTCCCTCTAGTCCTATACGCCTCCTCTTTTCCTAACTGTTGGCTGCTAGATTCTGTTTATACTTAGTCTAACTTAGGCTAATATTTAGTTTGTTTCTTTTTCTCTATATACTATAGATAAGTATTTTCTAAGCACTTCTACTACTGTTATCCGTCTAGGCATTCTTCTATAAGGAATCTTTCTGGTTAAAGTGTTAAGTCTCCTTAACCTTGTACTTCTACTAGGTGTTATCTATATATATACTTAGTGTCCCTAAACTACTTCTCCTCTGGTGCCTAATATATCCTTACTAGGTACTTCTGGTTCTTATCTTTTAGTGCTCTATGTATATTATAGGTGTCATCCACACAAGCTATCTATGATAGTGTATAATGCGCTAGGTGACTTGGGTTAACTCTTAATTTGTTTTTATCCTTAAGTTTAAATCTATACCTAGTTAACCTAACTACTGGTATCTCTGTTGCGGGTACTAAGATTTATTATTTACTTCTCTAGTCCCTAGATCCTTCTTCTAGGTTCCTTAATATTATAATTAACGCCCCTTTGATGTGACTTATGCGTTTTTCTATAATGGGTTAGTTTTAGATAACTTTTTTGTCTAGCTATATATAGAAATCTGCCTATTTGTTATTGCTTTGTTATCTATACCATTTTCTATATAGCTGGTTTAGTGTATATGGTTTATCTGTAAGAAAGTACCTTATTATTACTACGTTGTAACATCCTTTGGTATATCTTTCTTTAAATCTGGTTGGAATATCTAGATCCTCTTCTTATTCTAGTTTATCTAACTACTTTGCCCTAGGTGTCCCTGCACTTAGCCTATTAATAATTCTTTGTATGGGTGCTCTGTCCCTTATACAACCTAGTATAGCTGACCTTTTATCTAGCTTTTGCTCTTGCTATATAATGATTCTTGTTTTAAACTTATCTATAGTTTTTTATTTTCTGCGTCTTATAGCTAGATCTTTGTAGTTATCTTGCTTTTTAATCCTGGTATTAACTGTTTAATCTTTAGGCTAAATACTATATTTACTTAGGATTGCTAACGTTTTTATTTGTTCCCTAAACTTGTAGTTCTTGAACTTGCGTCCTATACTTATTTATTTGTTTATAAACTAAGTAGCTGCCCTTTCCTATTGGTTTTCGTCTATTATGGGTTCTTGGGTGTGTTTTATCTTGTCTTAAGAATTTTAAGCTTTTTGTATTTCTTCTTAAGAATCTTAAGCCTATGGCCTTTTACCTTTATTAAGTGATGAGCTAGCACTAGTAGTTGTTTACTTACTTAGTTTCTTCTAAATATTACTCCTATTATTTTATAAAGCGATGGAAATTATATCTAATGGCGTTATAACATTTGTTACTAAACCTTATTCTATAATAGTCTTAGTCTCTGCTTCTATTTTAACTTCTCTAAGGTTTGTATGCTCCTAGTAAGCTGCCTTTATTGCCTTATTATTGGTAAATACTTCGCCTATATTAAATTTATCGTCCTTAATGTCCGATCTATAAGCTAGTTCGTTAGTTCCTCTAAATTTAGATAATACTGGCTTCTACAGCTAATAGCTTACGCCGTACTTAGCGTCCTTATAAATTTAGCATATGTTATTATAATAAAACACAAAACTATTAATTAAACACTCTTTTGTTCCTTATAGTGCACTATTATCCCTCTATATATATGTGTCCCCTGCTGGTTAGGTTCCCTTTACTATATAGTTACTTTAACTACCTTTATAGTCTCTGGCGAAATAACCTTGTTTTCCACAATTTATATAAGCCCTATCTTTAAACTATTTTTCTTGTTGTGGAGTCCGCCTAAACATCTTCTGCTATTAAGATCTCTAGTTTGGCCTTTGCTCCTAGGTCCTTTAATTACTAGATTCTTAACCTCTGGGTTTCTATAGTTTTTTTTCCCACCTTTAGGTTTCTTTAGTACCGCTTAGGTCTATTAGCTCTACGCTATTCTATAGTTTTTAACTCTGTGTTTGTCATTGTATACTTTACGCCTTATATAACTGTGGAACTCTGTCCTAACCCTTCTTAGCCTATTCTCTTTAATAGATCCTGTTATTAATCTTTATTAACTGGTCTATTAGTTCTCTTAGAGTATCCGTATCTTCTATTAGGATAATTACGTCCTAGACTTTAGCCTTAAGTCCTTACTTATACTATGCTATAAGCGCCCTATTATTCCACTTAACCTATATAGCTAGTGTTTAAAACTGCGTTGTATACTTAATTGCTAAAGTGCGTTATACTAAGTTCTAAAGTTTCCGTTCCGCTGTTATAGTTGCTTTAGGGTCTCTAAATATTTATATTAACTGTTCTATAAATCCGTTCTAACTTGCAAACATATATCGTACGTCTAGGTTAGTAGTTGTTATACTATTTGCTTATATCTCTGTAAGGTAAGGCTTAAACCACTCTAGAGCTCTTCCTAATAAAAATAGTCCTGCGTACGCTACCTGGTTTATAGGTATTGCTAACTTTACTCCTTCCTGCATAACCTTAAAATGCATCTGTGTAAGAAACCCTTTAAGCTTTAACTTCTCTCCTAAGAACCGTTTAATTAAAGGTAACTTAACCTTTGCTGCTCTAATTCTATTAATACGTTCTTTAAGTAGCCTGCTATTATCCTGTAAGTAATTAACTATTTCCTATAACTAACCTTGTGTAACTACTTAAGAATCCGTATCTACTATACTGGTATCTCCTAACCCTAAGGTTGTGGCTGCTGTCGACGTTGTCGTAACTGGTGCTTTAGGTGGCATGTTGTTTAATCTGATTTAATACTATAACCTTAGTAGTGAATGTGTAACGGAACCTTATAGCAGGAACTATAATAGGTCCTATTATTAGGCTAGGTATATAGGTAAGAACAGTATTAACAACATAATAATAACTAGTGGAGTAGTTACCTAACAGATTAACTCCAATTATATTCTGAGATTTACTACGAAGAGAGAACTATCTAGGTAGGGACTATGGTCCTTTAAATACACAACTATACGCCTAAGAAATCCCTTCGCTTCGTAAGGTACGTGTGCTCTATACGCTCTGTATAGATCACATAGATCACATAGATTATATAGATCACATCACGTGACCTTGGCTACTATTCCTTGTTATATAGTTCCACCGGATCCATCCTAAACCGTGCCTATATTAACCAACTAGCTTCCTCCGACTCTTCTCCAAGTAGTTGTAACATTGTACTTAAGCTGTCCGTAAAAATAAGTACTATAAGCGGGACACCCTAGTCTTGCAGCTAAAGCGCAGGCAAAAAGTAAGCGCTACTACTAAAATATAACCTATATAAAAGCGGAGCAGAGGACGTCCTAAGGGATTAAAGAATAAGTTAACGCTTATAGTAAAAACTGCGGCATATATACGGGGTAAAGTGTGATTTATTAATATCCCATATAAGCTACACTCTAACGTAACCTGGTTATGCTAGTGAATTGTAGGCAACTCGCAAGTAAGGCTATAGCAACGCTAATAACGAAACTTAATTTAGAAATTACCCTTTCTAGACCTAGTCTATTACTCTATACTAGCTTAGCAGATTATTTATATTAGAGAATAGGCCCACTTTAACTAGGGTCCACTTAACTAGGGTCTAAGACTTTCTAGTAACTCGCTGGTAGTAACCTATACCGATAACTTATATTATTCCACGTATATGCTATACAGATAATATATAAGGCTAAAGCAGGGTTAGTAGTAGATTTAATAGGTATATAGCCTTACTATCTATAAATCTGGCTGTATATAAGTAACCTATAACCTACCCGTAAAGTATATATAGCGCTACGCTAGTATAGCGTAAGGCTAAAGCAGGATTAGTAGCGGATTTAATAGGTATATAGCCTTACCATCTATAAATCTGGCTGTATGTAAATAACCTATAACCTACCTGCAAGGTACCAGCGACCTGCCTATATAAGTGAGCTTTTGGAATATTTCTAATGGTCTACTAAATTTAGGTAATAGTGTTAAGCTTTACTAGCTCTAAGTGTTAAATAGACTAATTAGAATTTTCTATGCCGGGTATAGAAAATCACTATTAGCTTGGTTAAATGTAGGGGAGTCTTAGCAAGGCAAATCTAACTAATTAGACAACTTTAACTGTTGGTTAAAGTTCCTTAACATCTCTATACCGCGTATATATACTACCTGTCTCTCTATACGCAAAATCAAGACGCTCTTTCCCATCTAAATTTTTTCCTTATTAAGGTTTTTTATGGGGTTTTATTAAGGCTTAAGTATATAAAGGATTGGGGACAATCCTTTTAAAGGGGGGGGGTATTGTTAGGTAAAACCTAAGTAGATAGTTATATAGCCGTAAGGTACTGGCGACCTTAGGGTAACCTAGGGGTAACTCGCCCGTAAGGTATGTGCGCTATACGTGCCTAGGGAAAACCCTTCCTACCTCGCACACAGACTCCTCCTTTTCCCTTAAGGATTTATCTATCTATACAATATACCCTATTATTCCATTATTGAGCTCCCTATCTATATCCTCACCTTATAGTTAGAGTACTTATTAATTAATAGTAATAAGGAAGAAAAAGGAACTAACTAAAAATACCTAAACCTTAATAATGCAATAGAAGTAGAGACTAAGACCACTATAGAACGCGGTTTAGTAACGGGTATTATAAGACCGTTAAATATAGCATCCATCGCTTTATAAGACGGAAGGAGTAATGTTTAAAAATAATTAAGCAAGCAGACAACTGCTAGTGCTAGCTCACTACTTAATAAAGGTAAAAGGCTATAGGCTTAAGATTCTTAAGATGAGATAAAAGACGCTTAAGATTTTAAAAGTGAGATAAGATACACCTAAGAACCCATAACAAACAAAAACCAATAGGAAAGGGCGGCAGCTTAGTTTAAAGATAAATAAATAAGTATAGGATAATGATTTTTAGGGAACTAAGATTTTAAAGAACGAATAAGACCTATAGTAATTCCAGGTAAACGAAGTGTTTAGCCTAAAAGTTGAAAAGTTAATATAATAATTAAGAAGTAAGAAGACTTTAAGGGTCCTTTTAAAAGAAGGAAACTAAAAGAAATAATAAATAAGTTTAGGCAATAAATTATCGCATAGCAAGAATAAAAGCTAGACTAGAGATTAGCTATACTAAGACGTATAAAGGACAGAGTACTGGTATAGAAAGTTATAAATAGGCTAAGGGTAGGAATGCCAAGAGTTAGATAGTTAGATAAACTGGAATAAGAAGAGGATCTAGAAATTCTAATTAGATTTATAGAATAACACACTAAAGGTTACAACAATGTAGTAGTAAAGAGATACTTCCTTACGGATAGATTATATATACTTACTAAGCTATACTGGAAGTGGTATAAGCAAAGAGGGAATAATAAGTGGGAAGATTTCTATATATAGTTAAATAAGAAAGTTATACCAGACTAAGCGATATTTAAGAAATAAATAAGCTATATAAAGGGAGTATTAGTTATAACTTTTAGAGATCTAAAGAACTAAGCTACAGACTAGAGAGAAATAAGATAAGTATTAGTACCAGTAAATAAGATAGTAGTGTTTAGATTAATATAAGAGAGGTTTAAACTTAAGGATAAAGATAAGCCAAGAGTTAACCTAAAGCACTTAGCATATTATATATTAGCGTAGATAGCATATATAGATAATATATATAACCTATATAGGGCACCTAAGGATAAACATTACAAGTATCTAATAAGGATGTATTAGATAATAGAGAAAAGGCAATATAGAGACGCTAAGTATATATATAGTTGGCACCTAGTAAAAGTTTAAGAGTTAGGTAACTTAATACTTTAACCTAGAAAATTCCTTATAAAAGAATACCTAGATAGATAATAGTGGTAGAAATGTCTAGAGAATACATATCTATAGTATATAGAGGAAAATAAATAAATTAAGTATTGGCTATAAAGGGACTAAGTATAGTTAAGATTAGACAGCTATTAGTTAGGAAAAGTGGAGGCCTATAGGACTAGAGGGAGCTAGTAATAGAGCCTTAGACCCTTAAAGAAGTTATAGGTTAACACCTAAATTTAAGAGTTAAATGGCAAGATTAAAAGTTTAAAGCGTTCGTAGATAGTAGAGTAATAAGGAACTATATATTACTAACAGCAGTTAGAAGGATAGGGTTACTATATAGATAGAAGAAATACCTATACCTATTAATAACAATTTTAGGAGATCCGATAGCCTATAGAGAAGGTATTATTAATCTTAAAATAGGACCTATTTAGTTAACCATTAAAGGAAAATAAGTTAAAGTATCTTTTAATATCCTACTATTAGGAAAGGATAAGGCGATATTAAAAATACCTTAGTTATAGGAATATAATCTAAAGATTAATTAGGTCATAGGTTAAGTTAATATTAGGGATACTTAATAACACTAGGTAAGATAACAAACTAAGATAGTATAGTACTAAGTTAGAGCAACGTATAAAGAGACTAAGTAAGGCTTAAGTTATATACTAAAGAGATACTATAAGTATAGTAAAAGGCTATAGAGCCTAGAAAGTAAAAAGCTGTTAGAGTATATAGCATAGGATTATAAAATAGAATTAGAACTAGGAGTAAGTTTAAAGTTCTTTCTAATCTATAAACTTACTAAAACCAAGTTAGTAGCGCTTAAAGAGTTTGTCTAGGAAAACCTATAAAAAGGATATATTAGACTATCGCAGTTATTAATAGAATATCCAGTAATGTTTATCCTAAAGAAAAATAGAAAACTTAGAATATGTATTAACTATAGATAGTTAAATAGCATTATAAGAAAGGATAGGTATCCTTTACCCTTAATTAGCGAAATCTAAGATAGGATAGGTAATGTGTAAGTCTTTATAAAGATAGATCTAAGGTAGGCGTATTACCAGATTAGGATTAAGGAAGGTAATAAATAGAAGGCAGCCTTTAGGTTAAAGGAAGGACTATATAAGCTATTAGTAATGCAGTTTAGGCTTACTAATATACTAGTAACGTTTTAGAAACGAATTAATAGTGTGTTAGGAGAACACCTTAATAAGTTTATTATGGTATACCTTAACGATATTATTATCTACTTAATAAGCGAGGAAGAATATAGAGAACACGTTAAATAGGTTTTAAAGAGACTATAGGAAGAAAAGATGCTAGTAGTAATTAAGAAATGCAAGTTCTTTACCCAGAAAACCAATTTTGTTAGATTTATTATTAAACTAGGCAAAATTAGTATAGACCTAAAGAAAGTAGAAGCTATAGTAAGTTGGTAAGAACTAGAGAACGTTACGCAGTTAAGATTGTTCCTAGGGTTTTGCAACTACTATAGGAGGTTTATAGCACAGTAGTTAAAGAATATTAAGCCATTTATAAGACTTATAAAAAAGGAGAAACTATAAATATAGGGTAGTAAGTAAAGAAAGCTATTTAGAGAACTTAAGGAATTGTTTACCCAGGATTTAATCCTTAAGATCTACTAATTAAAGCTAGACACGGTTATAGAAATAGATGCATTAGACTTTGCACTAGAAGTATACTTACTATAGAAGTACTAGGACGCATAGCACCTAGTAGCGTACTATAGTTAAAAGATAATACCATTAGAACTGAACTATGATATCTATAACAAAGAGTTACTAGGTATAGTTGCAGTACTTAAAGAGTGGAGAGCATTCTTATAAGGCATAGAGAAACTATTTATAATTAAAACGGACTATAAGAACCTAACAGGGTTCCTAATAATAAAAGAACTTAATTATAGACAAGTTAGATAGGTGGAAATGCTTATAGAATATCACTTTAAAATTTAGTATACTAAGGGTACTAAAAATACAAGAGTAGATACACTTAGTAGAAAAACAAAGTTGCAGAATAATAAAAAACCATTAGGCGCTATATTAAAGAAAGACGAAGATGGATTAATTAGGTATAATTATCTAAAACTAGCGGCTATAACTAAAAAAGGACTAGAATAAGTCTATAAAATGCTAAAAAGTAGTTAGTTATAAAGGATTTAAGAAGCGTAAAATAAAGATCTAGATTTAGAATAGTATAAATAATGGGAAGTAATATATATTCCAAAGAGAATTATAAAAAAGTTTATAAGAGACTTCTATAAGGGAATAACTTAAGGACACAACGGAGCTATAGGCTTAGTGTTAAGACTTTAAGAGGAGTATATTATTTAAGGAATTTGGGGATTGGCGAGATAAGTTATAAAGGAATATCTAGATTGCTAAAGAAATAAACTAATAAGACATAAGCTATATAGAGGGCTATAACCTATTAAAATACTAGAAAGACCATGGGAGGTTATATTATAGGACTTTATTATAAAGTTACTAAAGTTAAAAGATCCTATTACCGGATAAGATTATAACGCGATTTTAGTAATAGTAAATAAGTTAACTAAGTAGGGCTACTTTATAGTATGCACAGAAGAAATCTTAGTAGAGGATATAGCTAGAATATATATTAAAGAAGTATTTATAAGATATAAAGCACTAACAAAGATTATATTAGATAGAGATCTGAGATTTATAGTAGTATTCTAGGAGGTATTTTTAGCCAAATAAGGGGTTTAAGTAGTAATATTAATAGCATATTACCCACAGACAGATGGTTAAATAGAGAGACTAAACTAAATGTTAGAGCAGTATCTAAGGCATTATATTAATTATGCATAGAATAATTAGGTATTGTTGTTACTAGTTATATAGTTTATATATAATGCTATACCACAGAAAGGGATAGGTATATTACCCTTTAAAGCAAACTATAGATATAAGCTAAGAATGTTATTATTACTATAATAAGTAAAGAAAATAAGTAGCATAGCTAAAGAAAGAATGGAGAGCTTAATAAATCTTTATAATTACCTTAAGGAAATAGCTAAACTAGTATAGGCAAGAATAAAAAAGTACTATAATACTAGGAGATCTAAGGGACTAAACCTTAAGGAGGGAGATAAAGTATAGCTACTATATAAAAAATTTAAGAGTTGACGATTGAGTAAGAAATTGGACTATGTTAGACTAGGACTATTTATAGTTAAGGCTAAGATCTTAGAAGTTATATATAGACTTAACTTATTAGAGAAAATAAAGATCTACCCTATATAATACATTATAATGCTAGAGCTAGTATATAGAAATGTTAAGCTACTAGTTTATAAGGTAGATACGTATAGAGGTTAAGAAGAAGATAAATAGGAAGTTTTAAAGATTATTAGTTATAAGGATATTAATAACGAAATATAGTATAAAGTTAAGTAGGTAGGCTATAAAGAGACTACCTAGGAACTATTAGATAACTTAAAGAACGCTATAAGAAAGGTATAGGAGGATTAAAAGAGAGTAGGTTAGGCAGTGTTAATAAAAAAGGATTACTAAAGAATGAGTTACTTAAGGGGGACCTAAGAGGAGCAGCTACTAAGGTACTTAGAGTTGTTTCCCTATTTGTTAGAAGAGAATCTATTCTTTTATTGCTAAGTTTCTAAAGGCCTTATTCTATAAGTTTCTACTCTTTAGAGCGAACCTTCTTACGTACCTTCTTAAGATGGATTAACTAAGTAGAAGCAGCCAGATAAGAATTAAGGGCACGCTATTAAGTAGCGGTAGCCTTTTGCTTAGCTTTATAAGAATAATAAAGTTTAGCTAGCGCTATAGAAAGCTTATTATTAAGTTTTATAGCAGTAGATTAAACCTAGGACCCTAGTAGCAATTAATAAGGGTACTTAAAGACTATTAAGAGTAATAGGACGCGTATATTTAGTGTTGGAAACCAAGCAAATATTATAGGATGATTAAATATTTGCTTTAGTGCACTCTAAATAGAAAGAGGGCTGCTAAGATAAAGGACTTGCCAATATAATATAAACTAACCCCTTTTTTACATAATAAGAATATATATACGGCATTATTTCACTAAGAGATAGTATTATAGCAATGGTATAAGACTAGCGAGCTGTAGAAGAAGAAGAAGAAGCTTTAGGTATAATAAGTGAAAATATTAACTAAATTAATTAAACAGATATTATACCTCTAGTAGATAACTTGGAGATGTTAGGAATCTTTAAGGATAAAGATAAAGAGGAGGGAGATAGTGTTATAGACGCTTTAAGTATAGTGCTATAACTACTTAGAGAAGAGTTAAAGGAAGCTAGTTAGTTAATAAGGGTATAGTCTAAGATAGATCTAGTAGAACTATATAATAAGAAATAGTAGCTAAGTGTAACGGGCTCGTACAAATGCTTCTAAACCGAAGCTTGTAGATTGCTACCATACAAGAATACTAAGCTAAGGAGAAGAAGAAGTCTGTCAGAGACTAGCAAGATATAAAGGGGTCGCCAAGGCGCTAGTAGTAAGCGAGCCAATAGCGATTTTCTATCCCGGGGATGGAAAATCCTAATTGGTTGGCTCTATAAGTAGTGTTGGCAGAATATGGCAGAATTTGGCAGAATGCCTAGAAAGTAGCAGGTAACGCGCTCTAGCACCGTTACATCACCCCCCCCTCCTAAAAAAGCCTGCCCTTAGGCTTTATCCAAGTTCTTTATTGTTATCTAAATTGTTATAGTTATCTAACCCTTCCTCCCAGCATTTAATCCAGCTGTTTAGTTTATATGGTGGTCCAGGGAGCTCTAGGTGGGCTAGGTGGAAATCTCGTAGCTTATAGAGAGAGTACTTAAAATCAGATGCAGGGTATTACTTTAGGTCTTTGTTGTGACCTACCTAGCTCGCACAGTATTTTAAGGTACCGCGGTCCTTCTTAACTATTAAAATCTCTTTAACTTCCTATTCCTCATCCTCTGCAATTTAAATTAGTAGTAGGGGGTTGTTGTACTGTCTAGGCAATGGGTTATCTGCGGCCTTCTATAGTTAGTCTGGAGAGAAGATAGGGTGGATCTTCATTAACTCTAGTAGCTTAGCCCTAAAAGAGTGCCCTTCCTCCTTAAGGATTTCGTAGGGGCCAGCTATTTAGTGATCTAGTTTATAGCTCGGCCTTTAGGTCTTCCGGTTTTTTATTAACATCCATACCTTATCTCCTGCTTAGAAGTCTACCTTATAGCAATATTAGTTCACATCGGCCTCTTTCTTCTTTTATGCCCTTTTTATAATTGTTTAGGCAGTCTCCTAGGCCCTATGCATTCTCTTAGCAAATATCTAGGCCTCTTTATAGCTAAGGCGTTCGCGGGCCGTTATAGGTCCTATAGGTCTATCCCAATTAAAGGATGTTCGTGGCTTATATCCATAGAGTAACTTAAATAGCAACATTCCTATACTATTATAAGGGAGCATAAGCTGTGCGTAGTCTATTATAGGTAGTAGTTCCAACCAGTTATCCTAGTAGTAGTTAATAAAGGGGCGATGTTGCTAGTTAAGGTACTGGTTTATAATCTTGGTTTAGCCATTAGTCTAAGGGTAGAATATAGTAGAGAGCTTAATCTTAATCCTAAGGATATGGCAGAATTTGTCCTAGAAGTCCAATATAAACTAGGGTCCATAGTTAGAGATAATAGACTTAGGAGCGCCATAAATCCGGTAAATATTGTTAACGTATATATAGGCCATATCTTTTATAGTTGTAGTCTTAAAGCAAGGGAGGGAAACAGCTTACTTGCTTAGTCAGTTAACTACTACAAAAGCCATATTATAGCCATATTTGTCCTTTAGGAATAATTTAAAGTCCATTATAATATGCTGCTAAGGGCGTTTAGGAACTAGCAGTAGTTATAGCTATCTAGGAGTTTAATCCCTAGGGGTATCTGCACATTTACAAGCATAACAGTTTCTAATAAATCATTTTATATCAGACAGGAGTCCTCGCTAATAGTAATAGGGCGCTAATAGTTAGTGGGTCTTATCTCAGCCAGGGTACACTATAGAGACTTAACAGTAGGCTTTACAAATCAGCTCTGTTTATAGGTTATTAGCTATAAGGGCACAAAGAGGCTTTAAGGAAGATTTGAAGAAACAATATAAATTCTATCTAAATCTAAGGATATATAGCTCTTGCAGAGAACAAGACGTTACGTAAAGAAGAGAAAGGAATATAGGAAACGTGTAACTAAATATTTAAGGTCTTAGCAGCGGACGCGTGGGCACAAGCCTACGCGAATTTTAACAGGTTTCAACTAAATTCCATTATATTAGTGGAACTTAGTGGAACTTAATCAAGTTAGTAGAATTTAGCAGAATTTAATTAACTTAGCAGAATTTGGCAGAATTTAATTAAAGCGTCAAAATTTATCTATTAAGTGTTTTACCGAGACATTCCTACTATAACTGGGCTAGTCCTGTTATAGTACCCCCCCTTTAGCCAAAGGTCCAAAATAATTCAATTTAGTTAAGAATTTATAACTTATCGCGTTATAAACGTTATAATATATTTTAAGTTCTTTTTAATTTTAAGTTTCCTGCTATTGTGTTTCGTGTCTTTATATCAGGTGGCAGTTGTTTGCCTTTATATCGTGTCTATCCAGCCGGAGCAGGCCGCAAAGGATAGTCCTTATAGAATTCTTTTACCAAGGAAAGCGCGCTGGCCTTAATCTGGTCATAGGTTTCCTAGGTTTATATTTTATATCCTTCCCACTTAATAAGAAGTTTAAATTATTTAGATTATATTTTCTATCGCATATTATTAATTAAGTTAATAAAGTAAGAACTGTTACCATTGTTAATAATTATAGGAGGTAGCGGCGGAATTTTGCAAGTTATAGGATTATCTTTTAAACGTTGCAATAAGCTTATATAAAACATCGGGTGTATTTTTATTTTAGTTAGCAGTTTAAGCTTATAGGTATACAGGCTTAGTTTCTTCTTAATTTAATATAGGCCCGTAAACTTCCAGTTAAATTTCTTTAAGGGCCGTTAAGTCTTTAGGTTTTATATATTTAGGTAAACTATATCACTTTCCTTAAAGTCCTATATAGGAGCTCGTTCTTTATTCGTATGCCATTCCTATACCGTTTAAGCATATATTAATTTACTTCGTAATAGTTCCGTTAACTACTTTATTTAATTAGCAAAGTTATATGCGTTAATTAACTAAATCTATTTAATTGTGGGTTCTATTGTGTTAATTTCGGGTTATAGTTTAAATCCAAGTTAAGGGTCTTATCCGTAGGTCACATAGAATGGTATCACGCCTATTAATACGTTTATTATATTATTCGCAGTAAACTTAGCTAAAGGCAGCCATTTTTCCCAGTCGTCTTATAGGTAGGAGTAGTATATTTATAGGTATTGTTCTATAATCGCGTTCGCAATTTTAGTTTAACTATCTATCTCTAGATAAAACGCAGTTAAGAGTTATATTTAAATATTTAATTATTTATATAGAGCTTGCCAGAAGTATAACGGAACCTTATAGTAGGAACTACAGTGGGTCCTATTATTAGGCTAAGTATATAGGTAAGAACAAATCAACAACATAATAAAAACTAATAGAGTGGTGGCCTAACAGATTAACTCCAATTGTATTCTGAGATTTACTACAAGGAGAGAACTATCTATAGTAGGAACTAAGGTCCTTTAAATACACAACCATACTCCTAAGAAATCCTCTCTTGTATATAAGGTACGTGTTATACGTATTATATATAGGCATACACTGTGTACACTTCATATACTGCGTATAATATTATATAACTCGCTTACCATTCCTCGTTACATGGTTCCACCAGATCCATCCTAGACTATACCTATATTAACTAACTAGCTTCCTACAACTCTTCCCTAAGTAGTTATAACATTGTACTTAAAGCGTCTATAACACTATCTCCCTCCTCTTTATCTTCGCCCTTAAAGATTCCTAACATCTCCAAGTCGTCCACTAAAGGTATAATGTCCGTTTAATTAGTCTAGTTAATATCCTTGCTTATTATACCTAAAGCTTCTTCTTCTTTATAAGCATAACGTTGTGCTCGCACCATGGCTGCCATACTATCGCTTAGTAAGATAATGTCGTCTCCATATTCTCGTTGTGCGAAAGTAGGGTTAGTGTATATTGCGATGGCGAGTCCCTTATCTTAACAACCCTTGTCTTACTTAGAGTGCACTAAAGCAAACATTTAATTGTCCTATAATGTTCGCTCTGTTTCTAACGCTAAGTATACACGTCCTATAACTCTTAACAGTCTTCTAGTTCCCTAAGTAACTTGTTATAGGGTCTTATGTTTAATCTACCGCTGCAAAGCTTAAGTCTAAGTTGGCCGCCATACGCGCCAAACTCCACCGTTCTGCTAAAGAGACTGCTTGGGCCCTTAAGGCTTAACGTCGCTCCTTTAAGTCTTAGTAGGTTGCGTTCGCTTAGTTAACCCGTCTTAAGAAGGTTTATAAAAAGGTTTGTTCTAAAAAGTAAAAACTGGTTTAGTAGGGTCTTAACAAGTTAGGTAATAAAAGAACTGGCTCTTCTCCTGTAAAGGAAATAACTCTAAGTAGCTCAGCAATTGCTCCTCTTAGGTCCCCCTTAGGTAACTTATTTTTTAGCGATTTTTCTTTGTTAATATTACCTAACCTACTTTCTTGTAATACTTCTATACCTTTCCTATAGCGTTTTCTAGGTTGCTTAGTGGTTCCTAGGTAGTCTTACTATAGCCTATCTACTTTACTTTATACTACGTTTTGTCCTCTACGTCCTTATAACTGATAATCTTTAAAACTTACTATTTGTCTTCCTCTTATCCTTTGTATATATCTGCCTTATAGTCTGGTAGCTTAACATTCCCGTATACTAGCTCTAGCATTGTAATATATTATATAGAGTAGATCTTCATTTTAGCTGGTAGGTTTAACTTATACATAACCAATAAAATCCTTTGCTCAATTTCAAAAGGTCCTAGTTTGACGTAGTCTAACTTCTTACTTAGTTATCGACTCTTGAAATTTTTATATAGTAGCTACACTCTATCTCCCTCCTTAAAATCTGGTCCCTTAGATCTCTTAGCGTTATAGTACCTTTTTATTTATTCTTATACTAGTTTAGCTGTTTCCTTAAGGTCTTTATAAAGATTTATTAATATCTCCATTCTTTACTTAGCTGTGCTACTCGTCTTTTTTGCTTAATGTGGCGATAACGATGTTCTTGGCTTATATCCGTAATTTGCCTTAAATAGTAATACCCCCATTCCTTCTTATGGTGTTGCGTTGTACGCAAACTATATAACTGGTAATAACGATACCTAATTGTTCTATATATAATTAATATAATGCCTTAGATACTGTTCTAGTGTCTAGTTTAGTTTTTCCGTTTATCCGTCCATCTGCGGATAATACGTTGTAGATATTGCTGCGCGAACTCCTTGTTCTACTAAAAACACTTCCTAAAATACTACTATAAATCTTAGATCTCTGTCTGATATAATCTTATCTAGTACTCTATGTCTTGCGAATACTTCTTTTATATAGATTTTAGCAACATCTTCTACTGATATCTCTTTAGTGCATGCTATAAAGTATCCCCACTTTGTTAGCTTATCCACTATTACTAAAATCGCGTTATAATCTTATCCTATAATAGGATCTCTTAACTTTAGTAACTTAATAATAAAGTTCTATAATATAACTTCCTATGGTCTTCCTGGTATTTTAATAGGTTATAGCCCTCCATACGGCTTATGCCTTGTCAGTTTATTCCTTTGGCAATCTAGATATTCCCTTATAACTTATCTTACTAGTCCCCAGATTTCTTAAATAATATACTCCTCCTAAAGTCTTAATACTAAGCCTGTAGCTCTGTTGTGTCCTTATATTATTCCCTTATGGAATTCCTTAACAAATTCTCCTGTAATAGACTTAGGCATATATATTACTTCTCTGTTTTCGTATTGCTCTAAGTCTGGATCCTCTACCTATATTTCTTAGATCTTCTATATCTAATTACTTTCTAGTAATTTATGGATCTGACTTTCTTTGGTTGCTATAATCTTTAGATAATTATACCTAATTAATCTGTCTTAATCCTTTTATAACAAGGCTCCCAATAGCTTTTTATTACTTTATAGTTTAGCCCTTCTGCTTAGAGCGTCTGCTTATGCATTATCTGTACCCTTGGTATACTAAATTTCAAAATAGTATTCTATAAGTATTTCTGCCTATCTAACCTGTTTTTAGTTAAGTTCCTTTATTATTAGGAATCCTATAAGGTTCTTATAATCCGTTTTAACTATAAATAGTTTCTCTGTACCTTGTAAGAATGCTCTCTATTTCTTAAGTGCTGTAACTATACCTAACAACTCCTTGTTGTAGATGTCGTAGTTTAACTCTAGTGGTGTTATCTTTTAACTATAGTATGCCACTGGGTGCTATCTATCTTAATATTTCTATATAAAGTATGCCCCTAGTGTAAAGTCTAATATATCTATTTCTACAACCGTCTCTAGACCTAGTTGATAGATCTTAAGAACTAGCTCCTAGGTAAACAACCCTTTAACTCTCTTAAACAGTTCTTATTGCTCCTTTCCCTATACCCATGGTTCTTATTTCTTTGTTAACTGTATAAGTAGCTTAATATCCTTTAACTATTACGCTATAAACCTTCTACAATAATTGCAAAACCCTAGGAACGATTTTAACTATATAACGTTCTCTAGTTCCTACTAATTCACTATAGCCTTAATCTTTTTTAGATCTATACTAAGTTAGCCTAGTTTAATAATAAATCTAACAAAATCGGTCTTCCTAGTAAAGAACTCGCATTTCTTAATTACTACTAGCATCTGTTCTTCTTATAGTCTCTTTAAGACCTATTTAATATGTTCTCTATATTCTTCCTCACTCTCTAAGTAGATGATAATGTTGTTAAGGTATACTATAACAAATTCATCTAGGTGTTCTCCTAACACGCTATTAATTCGCTTCTAGAACGTTACTAGTGCGTTTATAAGCCTAAATTGTATAACTAATAGCTTATACAGTCCTTCCTTTGACCTAAAGGCTGCCTTTTACTTATTACCTTCCTTAATTCTGATTTAATGGTATACCCACCTCAAATCTATCTTTGTAAAGATCTTTACATTGCCTATCCTATCTGAGATTTCGCTAATTAAGGGTAAAGGATACCTATCCTTCCTAGTGATACTGTTTAACTATCTGTAGTTTATACATATCCTAAGTTTTCCGTTTTTCTTTAGGATAAATAGTACTGGATATCCTGCTAATAACTATAACCGTCTAATATATCCCTTATATAAGTTCTCTTAGACAAACTCCTTAAGCACTACTAACTCCGTTTCAGTAAGCTTATAGATTAGAAAGAACTTTAGACTTATTCCCTCTTCTAATTCTATCTTATAGTCCTATACTGCATGCTTTAACAGCTTTTTACTTTCTAGTAACCATAACTTTTTACCATACTTATAGTATCTCTTTAGTACATAACTTAAGCCTCACTTAGTCTCTTTATACGTCACTCCAACTTGGTACTATACTAACTTGGTTTGCTATCACACTTTACACTATCAAGTATTCTTAATATTAACCTAACCTATAACCCAATTAATCTTTAGATTATACTCCTATAACTAAGGCATTTCTAGTATCGCCTTGTCCTATCCTAATAGTAGGATATTAAAAGACATTCTAACTGGTCTTTCTTTAATAGTTAACTAAATAGGTCCTATTTTAAGATTAATAATGCCTCCTCTATAGGCTATCTAATCTCCTAAAATTATTATAAGTGGATATAGATGTTCCTTCTGTCTGTATAGTAACCCTATCCTTTTCACTGCCTTTAGTGATATGTGGTTCCTAGTTGCTCCACTATCTACTAACACTTTAAACTGCTAATCTTACCACTTAGCTTATAAATTTAGGTGTTATTCTTAAATTTCTTTAAGGGTCTAAGGCTCTAATATTAGTTCCCTCTAGTCCTATACGCCTCCCCTTTTCCTAACTATTAGCTGCTAGATTCTGCTTATACTTAGTTTAACCTTAGCCAATACTTAGTTTATTTCTTTTCCTCTATATACTATAGACAAGTGTTCTCTAGGCACTCCCACCACTATTATCCGTCTAGGTATTCTTCTGTAAGGAATCTTCCTGGTTAAAGTATTAAGTCCCCTTAACCTTATACTTCTACTGGGTGCTATTTATGTATATACTTAGCATTTCTAAACCTCTTTTCCTCTGGTGCCTAATATATCCTTACTAGGTACTTCTGGTTCTTGTCTTTAGGTGCTCTATGTATATTATATATATTATCTACACAAGCTATCCACAATAGTATATAATACGCTATATGTTTTAGGTTAACTCTTAGTTTATCTTTATCTTTAAGTTTAAATCTGTACCTAGTTAACCTGACCACTAGTATCTCTACTATAGGTATTAAGATTTATTACTTACTTCTCTAGTCCCTAGATCCTTCTTCTAGGTTCTTTAACGTTATAATTAATGCTCCCTTAATGTAACTCATGCGTTTCTCTATAATAGGTTAGTCTTAGACAACTTTTTTATCTAGCTATATATAGAAATCTGCCTATTTGTTATTATGTCGTTGCCTATACCACTTTCCGTATAATTAGTTTAGTGTGTATGGTCTATCTATTAGAAAGTACCTTGTTATTGCTATATTATAACATCCTTTAGTATATCTTTCTTTAAACCTAGTTAGGATATCTAGATCCTCTTCTTATTCTAGTTTATTTAACCATTTTACCCTAGGTGTCCCTGTACTTGGCCTATTAGTAACTCTTTATATAGGTGCTCTGTCCCTTATATAACCTAGCATAGCTAACCTCTTATCTAGCTTTTACTCTTGCTATATAATAATTCTCATCCTAAACTTATCTATAGTTTCTTGTTTTCTGTGTCTTGTAGCTAGATCTTTATAGTTGTCTTGCTTTTTAATCCTAGTATTAACTGTTTAATCTTTAGGCTAAACACTATATTTACCTAGGATTGCTAACATTCTTATTTATTCCCCAAACTTATAGTTCGTGAACTTACGTCCTATACTTATTTATTTGTTACTAAACTGAGTTGCTACTCTTTCCCATCGGTTTTCGTCCATTATGGGTCCTTAGGTGTATCTTATCTTATCTTAAAAATCTTAAGCTTCTTATATCTCTTCTTAAGAATCTTAAGCCTGTAGCCTTTTACCTTTATTGAGTAATAAGCTAGTACTAGTAGTTGTCTACTTACTTAGTTTCTTCTAAACGTTACTCCTATTATCTTATAAAGCGATGGAAATTATATCTAATAGTGTTATAATATCTATTACTAAACCCTATTCTATAATGGTCTTAGTTTCTGCTTCTATTTCGACTTCTCTAAGGTCTATATGCTCCTAGTAAGCTGCCTTTATTGCCTTATTATTAGTAAATGCTTCGCCTATATTAAACTTATTATCTTTAATGTCCGATCTATAAGCTGGTTTATTGGTTCCTCTAAACTTAAATAACAATAGCTCCTATAGCCAATAGCTTACGCCATACTTAGCATCCTTATAAATTCGGCATGCGTTGTTGTAACAATACGCAAAACTGTTAATTAAATACTCTTTTATTCCTTATAGTGCACCGTTATCCCTCTATATATATGTGCCGTCTGCTAGCCTAGTTCCCTTTACCACGTAGTTGCTCTAACCACCTCTATAGTCTCTAGCGAAATAACCTTATTTTTCGCAATTTATGCAAGCCCTATCTTTAAACTACTTTTCTTGCTATAGAGTCCGCCTAAACGTCTTCTACTGCTAAAATCCTTAGTTTAGCCTCTGCTCCTAGGTCCTTTAATTACTTAATCCTTAACCTCTAGGTTTCTATAATTTCTTTTTCCACCTTTAGGTTTCTTTAGTACCGCTTAGGTCTATTAGCTCTGCGCCATTCTATAGTTTTTAACTCTATGTCTATTGTTGCGTACTCTGCGCTTTATATAACTGTGGAACTCTGTCTTGCCCTCTCTTAGCTTATTCCCTTTAATAGATCCTATTATTAATCTTTATTAACTAGTCTATTAACTCTCTTAGAGTATCCGCATCTTCCATTAGGATAATTGTGTCCTAGACTTTAGCCTTAAGTCCCTATTTATACTGTACTATAAGCACCCTATCATTCCACTTAACCTATATGGCTAGTGTTTAAAACTATGTTATATACTTAATTACTAAAGTGCGTTGTACTAAGTTCTGAAGCTTTCGTTCTGCTATAGTTATAGCCTCCAGGTCTCTAAATATCTGCGTTAGTTGTTCCGCGAACCTATTCTAACTAGTAAATATATACCGCACGTCCTGGTTAGTAGTTGTTATGCCATTAGCCTATATTTCCATAAGATACGGTTTAAACCACTTAAGTGCCCTCCCTATCAGGAACAATCCTGTATAGGCTACTTAATCTAATAATATTACTAACTTCGTTCCTTTCTATACTACCTTAAAGTTCATCTGCGTAAGAAATCCCTTAAGCTTTAACTTCTCTCCTAAGAACCATTTAATTAAAGGTAGCTTAATTTTCACTACTCTAATTCCATTAATGCGTTCTTTAAGTATCCTATTATTGTCTTATAAGTAATTAACTATTTCCTATAATTAACCTCACGTAACCACTTAAGAATCCCTATTATCCATACTAGTATCACCTGGCCCTAAGGTTATAGCTGCCGTCGACGCCGTTATAACTAGTACTTTGGGTGGCATGTTGTTTGATCTTATTTAATACTATAACCTTAGTAGTGAATGTGTAACAAAACCTTGTAGTAGGAACTATGGTGGGTCCTATTATTAGGCTAGGTATATAGGTAAGAATAAATCAATAACATAATAACAACTAATGGAGTAGTAGCCTAACAGATTAACTCTAATTGTATTCTAAGATTCACTACAAGGAGAGAACTATCTATAGTAGGGACTGAGGTCCTTTAAATACACAACCATACTCCTAAGAAATCCTCTCTTGTACGTAAGGTACGTGTTATACATATTATACGCGGGCGTACACTGCATACACTTCGTACACTGCGTATAATATTATGTGACTCGCTTACCATTCCTTATTACATGGTTCCACCAGATCCATCCTAGACCGTGCCTGTATTAACTAACTAGCTTCCTGCAACTCTTCCCCAAGTAGTCGTAACATCGTACTTAAAGCGTCTGTAACAAGAAGTCTAAAACAAACTAGCTTCTATAGTTGGATATTATTAAGTTAGAAAGTCTATATAGCTTAAAGACGTGCTTAATAAAACATTCGGCTACTAATATCGCGTTAATTAAGTCTATAGGGATTATATATCGCATTTTTATAAGACGGTTAATAACTACCATAATATTTATAAACCTATTACTGCTAGGCGAGTTGACTATAAAGTCAATTAAGATATCACGCTATCTTTATATTGGAATTAGTAGCAGTTAAAGTACTCCTTACTTCTTTATATAAGAGGTCTTTCCACGCACGCATATCCTATATACTTGAACGTATTTTCGTACGTAGTCGTGCATTATAGGCTAGTAGTATACTTGTTAAGCAATCTTGTAAGTCTTCGCATAGCCAGGATGCCCTACTATAGGGGAGTCGTATATGAATTCGAGTATCTTAAATCGTAAAGGTTTGGAATTCGGAACTACCATCTTCTATTAATAGTACAATCGATTATTTTAAATTTCGTATTTAGCAAGTATAATATCCTTATACTATCGTTTTCCTATTTAAATCGCTTTTATTATATCTATTATCCATATATCGTTCTTATATTCGTATTCCATTAGCTTATTAATTTCCATTTCCTATTTATTAACTTCCAATTTATTTCTATTAAGTTCCGTATCTAGGAATATAGGATATAGTTTTTTAAAACGTTTAGGGGGCAATAAGATCCATAATTAATTTATAATCCGTTTGTTTAAAGTATTCGCAGGTAGGTTCTGTAATTGTTATATTAATGCGTTAGGCTTCTAATTAAGTTTACCCAGTTAGTACGTAATCTTAAAGTTAAATTATAAGAGATATTCGGCCCAACGAATTTAGCGCTGCGTTAATTGCTTTATAGTTATAAAATACTGCAGGTTCTTATGGTCCGTTAATATACATATTAGGAACAACGATCCTTTAAGCTCAGAACGCCATTATTTAAAGTATTTAACAATCGCAAGTAGTTCCTTATCGTATATCTTATAGTTTAATTTAGTAGGGGCGAGTTTCCAGAAGAGAAAGGCTACTAGACGTAGCTCGCCGTTCTTATTGTATTGCGATAACACTCCCCCTAGCGCATAATTAGACAAGTCCGTTTTAACGATATATTTAAGGTCAGGGTCAAAGTGGGCAAGAATTAAAGCAGTTATAAAACGATATTTTAGTTTGTTAAAAGCTTATTCACATTTAGTAGTCTATTTAAATTTTATATTCTTCCTTATTAAGTTTACTAATGGCTAAATAACTTTTAAGAAGTGATTAATAAATTAATAATAGAAATTTGCAAATCCTAGAAATCCTTAAATGTTTTATACGCTACTAGGACTTTCCTAGTTTACAATTACAGCAACTTTCTTAGGGTCCATTTTAATTCCGTTATAGGATATAATCAAGCCTAAATACGTAACTTTGGACGCGTAAAACTTGCATTTCTTAATATTGCATTATAAGCCCGCATCTTATAGGCGTTTAAGGACCATTCTAATATATTTCCAATATTTAGAAAGCGAGGACAAGTAGATTAAGATATTATTAATATATTATTAAAACATACTAGGACCGTTCTTTACGCTAAATAGCATTACTAGGTATTTAAAGAGTCCCTATTATATATAAAAAGCTATATACTTCTTATCTCCTTCACGTATACGGATTTTATTAAAGGCAGTAACTATATTAAGCTTTATAAAGTACCGTGCCTTCACTAAACGGTTAAGCGTCTCTTAAATTAGGGAGATTGGATATCGGTTTTAAATTATAATTGCGTTTAAAGCTTAATAATTAATATAGAATCTTAAGCCTCCTCCTGGCTTTTTAATAAATAGCACGGGTAAGGTAAATGGAGATTAACTAGGGCAAATAAATCCTTTTTCTAGGTGTTTATTAAGGTATTATCGCATTATAAGCAGTTCTTCTTATAATATACCATATAGCGGACCAAACTTTAGTGTTATGCCAGGCTTAAGTTCTATTTTAAAATCGTGCTTATCTTAGTGCGGAGCTAGTTGGTCTACAAATCGTTTTTTAAACTTATTAATTAGATTGTGGTACTCTTTAGGTATAAGAGGTTAAGGGTTAATATATTATTTTAATTCTAGCGCTTTCTTAATATCTTCTATTATTACAGCAAAGATTTCATGGTCTCGTTTTCTTGCTAATAAAATAAAGGGCGCGGCTTATATTATATAAATTTTAAGAGGTTCTAACGAGACATCTTTGCAATTTTTGCCATAATTAGCAGTCGTGGCTTTGTCGTCTTAGTTTAAGATTTATAGCAAGGGTAATTCATATCGTTTTAAATTTAAATAGTTATATGCATGTTTATAGGGCAAATGGTTTTTTAAGCAATAACTTTAGCAGTAGGTTATACGGAACTTTAGTATTTCTTTAACCCAGCTAATTAAAGGGTTATATTATTTTAGCCATCTATGTCTAAGTATTACCTTATAATACTTTAAAGGTATTACAAATAGGGAAACGTATTTAAGGTGTTCGCCTATCCACAATTTCACAAGAGCGTAGTGCGTTAGTTCGCTATATATTAAGGGTTTGCCATTAAAGCCTTATAGGCCTTAGGGCTTATTAAGTTTTCGCGTATTTTATATTAATAAAGCCTATACTAGTAGCTCCACTATCTATAAGGATTTATACATCCTTTTATTTTCTAAGTATTTAAATTTCGCTAAGTATATCAAGGGAGTCGTGTTGTGTATCAGCACTAAAAGAGCCTAGACACTTATGCTCTTCCACTTTTTATCCTAAGACGCGACTTAGCCCTAGGACGATTTATTTTCTAAGTTAACCAAAGGCGAGGTGCTTCGTGGCGTCTAAGTACAATTCGTGAAACGAGTGCGAGTTAAGGAGCGAGTACGACTTAAAGAACAAGTATAATTTAATGACTGGGAGGAACTACGGCAGACCTTTTCAAAAGGGTAAGTTCGGTAATTCTTTTAAATATGTCCTTTTTTACCACATCCGAAGCATTCTCTATTTGTAGCTTAAGTTCTTTATTTATTAGTTCCTAAGGGTGCATAAGATCGAGTGGTATTAAGGTCTATAGGGTTATACATAGGACTTTTTAGGTTCGGAGAGGGATCGCGTTTTAGGGTATATGTTAGTTTCGTGGAGTTTTAAACATATAGTATAGTCGGCTTTAGAGAACAAGTTTATTTGTTATATCAAAGGTCCTTCTTAATTTATTAACACATTATAGCAAATTTGGGTAGGTCTTTTAGCAGTTTCCTACCTACTAACTAGGCTCTAATCTTATCCAAAATGGCTTGTTAAAGGGCAGTAACTTTAGCGGCTTTATTCCAATCCAGTTCGCTAATAAGGCCTAAAAATTCCAAAAAGAAGCTAGTAAATTCTCGGTTCCGTTATTATAGGGTTTTAAGTTTAGTAACCACTATATATTTACAGCTGGCGTTATTATATATTTATTCTAGTAGGGAGATAAAGATTTTAAAATTAATAAAGGTGCCGTTACAGAAGAACGGATCTATAGTTTATATAGCGTCCTTACTTAAATAAGACATTCTATAGCTAATTTTGCTAGCTTTGGTGGGGTATTAGTTATAGTTTATTAAGAGTTTAAAACGGAGCTTGGTTATAAAGGGACGTAGGTTATTTCAATTTCTATTAAACATTAGAGGATTAGGAAGCTTTTTAGATTTTATAACAGGTATCAAATTTATTATAGATATAGGTTAAATTACCATTACTGGTTTAAAGTTCGCGTTTAAGGGGCCAGGCTCGGATACAATTACTTCAATTTCGTTTGTAGGCGGTGTCGTGGTCTCTAACGTAAGTATTTTAACGTTACAAAGTTCTTCGCGAAGTGTTTCCATTAATCACTAATACTGGGCTTCTAGTGCAGCCTGCTACTAAGCCAAAGCATCCATAAAGGCTTCTTGTATTGCAGTTAACTGTTCCCTAACTAGGGTTATAATGCTCATGGTTAACGCATAGGATTCGAGGTCGTTTGCCATTTTAATAGTAGTTGTTTTTAACGCAACGTAATATAAGGGCGCGAAGAGGCTTTAAGGAAGATTCAAAGGAATAATATAAATTCTATCTAAATCTGAGGATATATAGCTCTTGCAGAGAACAAGACGTTATATAAAGAAGAGAAAGGAACATAGGAAACGTGTAACTAAATATTCAAGGTCTTGGCAGCGGACGCGTAGGCACAAGCCTACGCGGATTTCAACAGGTTTCGACCAAATTCTATTACGTTAGTGGAACTTAGTGGAACTTAATCAAGTCAGCGGAATTTGGCAGAATTTAATTAACTTAGCAGAATTTGGCAGAATTTGATTAAAGCGTCGAAATTTATCTATCGAGTATTTCACCGAGACATTCCTACTGTAACTGGGCTAGTCCCGTTACATTGGCATCTAAAACTATAAGCCGTTCTTAGTATAAAAGCAGTCCGTCTTCTATTTCTAAATTAGGGTTACCTTCTATAGCTTAGTCGCGGAGGGCTTTTAGGGATTTAGCTATGCGGTTCGTGATTAGGATGTAATTAATTAGTCCTATTAGTTTGTCTAGGATCTCTCCTTCTAAGGGTGCTAACTTATTCTGTTTAGGGCTTAGTTTCTTAAGGATACATAGGTTAAGCTGTTTGGGACGGAGGAGGGCACATATCTAGTGCTAAGCCTTTAGCTTATCTTGTGGTTCCATATCCTGTTCTCTCTAGGTAAGGGCATTAGCCTTAAAATTTTATCTACTAGGGCGGTATATAATCGTAAAGAAGAATTAGAAGAGTATTTTAGCCTACCGGGCCTATTAACCGGTAAGCTGCTTTATTATTATAAAATACTTAAGGGCTTTATAATTAGTATAGACTTTAATCTAAGAGTCTATGCTTCTAAGTTCTGCGCGCCACTAGAATAGTAATTGTATAATAGCCAACATTTCCTTATTATGCACTTTGTAGTTATACTTAGCTAGGGCCATTATCTTTAAGAAAAACGCAATAGAGTACCACTTGCTATCTAGGTATAACTGCAAGAGAACCCCTACCACTACTCCATCAGAGGCGTCCGTTTCCAGCATTAATTTAAGGTCTAGGTTATAGTAACGGAGAATTAGAGAGGAGATAAGTTGATCCTTTAACTCCTTAAAAGCTTCTATACAATTATTATTAAAAATAAAAGGCGTGTTGTTCTTGGTTAGCTATATAAGAGGCTTAGCCATAACCCTATAGTTATAGATAAACTAACAGTAGAAGTTACAGAAGCCTAGAAAGGACTGGATGCCTTTTACTATATAAGGGGGTTTCCAGTTGTAGATAGCCTTAACCGTTTTAGGGTTAACTTTAATTCCTTCTATACTAACAATAAACCTAAGGTACTTTATTTATTTTACTCCAAATTTGCATTTCTTAATATTAACTTATAGACCTGTATTCCGCAGCCTCTCTAGAACCTTCTTAACGTGAACTTAGTACTTAAGTTTATTATCCAAGTATATAAAAATATCATCTAAGTATACCGTGCAGAATTCATTAAGGTAGTTAAAAAGAACATTATTTATGTACCGTTGGTACATAGCTGGCCTATTTATTAGTCTAAAAGGAAGGACTTTATATTTATAAGAACCATAGCAGGTACAGAACATTGTTAGATCTTTTAATGTAGGGTCCATCCTAATTTGGTAGAAAGCTTGGCGGATATTAAGTTTAGTAAAGATTTTGGCTTGGCTTAGACATACAAGGGTCTCATTAATTAGGGGGAGAGGGTAGCAATCTTTCTAAGTAATAGCGTTTAGTTTCCAATAGTCAATGCAGAAACAAAGGCCTTTATTAGGTTTCTTTACAAACAGAATAGGGGAAGTAAAAGGGGCCTAACTTAACTTAATAAACCCCTTATAGAGGTTATTAATTAAGTACTACTTAGTTACTTTTAGTTCCTCTATAGTTTGCTAGTAAAGGGGGCTATGGCTTAGAGAGTTATCGGCCTCTAGTTAAATCTTATAATTATAGGTTTAGTAGGGGGGCAGCATATCTAAAGCTGCTTTTAAGAACGCGTCTCTATGGTTTAAGAGGTATATAGGGAGGAGGCGCTTAACTAGCTCCTTATTAGTTTCCTCTACTAACCCTTCTTCCCTCTTATTAATAATCCGGTTAATTTCGTATAAACTAGTTATAAAGACCTTATTATCCTTCCAATATATATTAAAGTAGAAACCTATAGCGCTAATTACTACAATGTCTACTATAGGGGGGTTGTATAATAGTAGGGGTGTCCGTGGCCTTGGGGGCCTTTAGTATATTAGCATTGTCTTTACTCCTTTTAGCTCTTATTACATCTTCCAAAGGTTATCCTCTATGTCCTATTAGTACGTCCTCTTCCCCATTAGCCAGATCTCCATAATTTAGAAGTTATCTACATTACTGTCCGTTCTATTTCCGTAAGTAGGATCTTCCTTAACTATAGTCCTTTAGGGGAGTATCCTTGTTAGTACGGAGTTCCTACCAGCCTTACGGTGGGTATCCTCTTGGGCAAAGGCTAGGTTGCGGTCCCTAATATCCTACTAATAGATAGGGTCAGCCTTTGCGGCTAACATCTTGCGGTTAGTCTAAATTTCTCTAATAAAGGAGGGTAATTTCGGTCTATTCTCTAGCCAAACAAACTGTCTTTGTTAAACGTTCAGCCAAATATTAAAGTAGGACATCCATTTTCGGCTAAGGATTATATTATGGGAACCTAGGTCTAGAATACAGAAGGGGATACCAAATTGGCGCCTTCTATTAATAGCAATATATAGCTTTAAGATATAGGTAACCAGCTTACTGGCTTAGCCGTTATAGCCTTTTACCTAAACAGGCTTCTCTAGTTAGGTAGTATTTACATTTAAGAACTTAGCAACATTATTTGTATAAGTAGTATTTATAAAGGCAAAGCCATTTGCTCTGGTATTAATAAGGGCAGTTATATTAACTCTATATCCATTTTAAGATACTATACATAGAACTATAAAGTGTTTTCCACCTATTAGCTAATTTAAATTAATCTCTTTAAGATTAATAGGATATCCTAGGGGGGAGTCTTTCCCTAGGGTTCTTCTTTTCCCAACTCCTTGGACATTTCTTCTTCCTCTATCTCCTTAATATTACCCTTATCCTTTAGCTCCAGGTAGAATAAGGTAAAGTAACTATCCTTTCTGCAATTAAAGCACGTGGCTATGGCAGGGTCAACTAGGGTGTTATAATAAGCAGTAGCTAAAGGTGTAGTATATAACGGGTCGGGCAAGGCTTATAGGTAGGCAGTTATAACCGTTTTTGGTATAAGCTTATCTCTTATATAGAAGTCTACCTTATAATAATATTGGTTTATATTGGCCTCTTTCTTCTTTTATACCTTTTTTATAATTACTTAAGCAGTCTCCTAGGCTCCGTGCATTCTCTTAACAAATGTTTAGGCCTCTTTATAGCTAAGGCATTTACGGGCTGTTATAGGTCCTATAGGTCTATTCTAATTAAAGGATGTTCATGGCTTGTATCTATAGAGTAACTTAAATAGCAACATTCCTATACTATTATAAGGGAGTATAAGCTGTGCGTAGTCTATTATAGGTAGTAGTTCCAACTAGTTGTCCTAGTAGTAATTAATAAAGGGGTAAAGTCGCTAGTTAAGGTATTAGTTTATAATCTTGGTTTAGCCATTAGTCTAAGGGTAGAATATGGTAGAGAGTTTAATCTTAATCCTAAGGATATAGCAGAATTTGTTCTAGAAGTCCAATATAAACTAGGGTCTATAATTAGAGACAATTAACTTAGAAGCGCCATGGATTTAGTAAATATTGTTAATATATATACAGGCTATATCCTTTATAGTTATAGTCTTAAAGCAGGGGAGGGAAATAGCTTACTTGCTTAGTTGGTTAACTACTATAAAGGCTATATTATAGCTATATTTATCCTTTAGGAATGATTTAAAGTCTATTATAATATGCTGCTAAGGGCATTTAAGAACTAGCAGTGGTTATAACCACCTAGGGGTTTAATCCCTAGGGGTATCTACCCGTTTATAAGTATAATAATTCCTAATAAATTGTTCTATATTGGATAGGAGTCCTTACTAGTAGTAGCAAGGCGCTAGTAGTTAGTGGATCTTATCTTAGCCTAGGTATGCTATAGAGACTTAATAATAGGCTTTACAGATTAGTTCTATTTATAGGTTATTAACGTTTAGAACTATAGGCCATTCTTAATATAAGAGCAGTCCGTCTTCTATTTCTAAATTAGGGTTGCCTTCTATAGCTTAGTTACGGAGGGCTTTTAGGGGTTTAACTGTATGGTTCGCAATTAGGATATAGTTAATTAGTCCTATTAGTTTATCTAGGATCTCTCCTTCTATAGGCACTAGCTTATTCCATTTAGAGCTTAGTTCCTTAAGGATATATAGGTTAAGCTGTTTGGGATAGAGGAGGGCATATGTTTAGTACTAGGCCTTTAGCTTATCCTATAGTTCCATATCCTATTCTCTCTAGGTAAGGATATTAGCTTTAGAATTTTGCCTACTAGGGTAGTATATAATTGTAAAGAAGAATTAGGAGAGTATTTTAGCCTACCTAGCCTGTTAACTAGTAAGCTGCTTTATTGTTATAAAATACTTAAGGGCTTTATAATTAGTATAGACTTTAATCTAAGAGTTTATGCTTTTAAGCTCTGCACGCCACTAGGATAATAATTATATAATAGCCAGTATTTCCTTATTATGTACCTTATAGTTATACTTAGCTGGGGCTATTATCTTTAAGAAAAACGTAATAGGGTACTACTTGCTATTTAGGTATAACTATAAGAGAACCCCCACTACTACTCTATTAGAGGCATCCGTTTCTAGTATTAATTTAAGGTCTAGATTATAGTGACAGAGAACTAGGGAGGAGGTAAGTTAATCCTTTAACTCCTTAAAAGCTTTTATATAATTATTATTAAAAATAAAAGGTGTATTATTCTTAGCTAGTTATATAAGAGGCTTAGCTATAACCCTATAGTTATAAATGAACTAATAGTAGAAGTTATAGAAGCCTAGAAAGGACTAGATACCTTTTATAATATAAGGGGGTTTTTAGTTATATATTACCTTAACCTTCTTAGGGTTAACTTTAATTCCTTCTATACTAATAATAAACTTAAGGTACTTTATTTATTTTACTCTAAATTTGTATTTCTTAATATTAACTTATAGGCCTGTATTCTATAGCCTCTCTAGGACCTTTTTAACGTAAACTTAGTACTTAAGTTTATTATCTAAGTATATAAGAATATTGTCTAGGTATGCCGTGTAGAATTTATTCAGGTAGTTAAAAAGAACATTATTTATATACCGTTGGTACGTGGCTAGCCCATTTATTAGTCTAAAAGGAAGGACTTTATATTTATAAAAACTGTAGCGGGTATAGAATATTATTAGGTCCTCTAATATAGGGTCTATCCTAATTTAGTAGAAAGCTTAATAGATATTAAGCTTTATAAAGATCTTAGCTTAGCTTAGATATATAAGAGTCTTAGACAGCATGCCTCCGGAGTATAACAGGCGGGTATAAGCGAACGGCCGCAGCACTCCTTGAGAAGGAAGCCAATATCCCCCCCCTATAACTACATATTGAAGCTACCGCTGTCAGATAATCTGTATTCTCTAAAGGCGTGGGTCACGTGCATGAGTCACGTGCACGAAGACACGTCACTGAAGACACGTCAGATTAAGGTCAAAAAGACACGATACAAGATCACCAATCAATCAACCCATTTCATCAATGAACTCATCTATTTGAACTTCGTGACAGTTATAAGCCCGGTCCGCCGACTTAAGAAGCTAGTTAGCTATTATTTAATCATTTAAAGAAATTCTACCTTATTATTAGACTCTGACACCTTATCGTTAAGACGCAGACTCTGACAGAAATCCTACCTCAATCGTCATAGGACGAGATTCTATGAGATTCCATAAGTTTCTATAAAATTCTACCTCATCGTTAAAAGGACGATTCTAATAATAAGGACGATCCTAATAATAAGGACGATCCTAACAATAAAATACCATCTTAATTCCTTCTTTGCCTATTAGTTAAAATGACTCCACCAACGTCGAGTTCGTTGACGACGATCATCCTCAATAAGCCAGAAGACTGGGAATAATGGCTATGGCAACTCCGAGCCCTCGTGGATCAGTAAATTTGGGCCCACGTTAACCTAGCCACAGAAGCACCTCAAGAAGGTCTACTTAAAAAACCACCTCTTCCAAAAGTCACAGATTTCAACGAGAATGCAACTATATATGCACAGCTCTCGACAAATCAACAGAGAGCGTACGAGAATAGCAGACGATACTATAACCAAGACATAAAGTACTTCCTAAAACAGGAAGAGCATCTCTAACAAATCCACACCTAGATCACGTCTACAGTATCAATTTAGAAGAAGCTACTACTCAACCCTTCTCTCACAGTTAAGGAATGGCTGATTCGGTTAAAAGAAGACACTAAGCCCTTAAAGAACTTTATAATAAGGAAGGTACAGCTACAGTATATAGAGTTACTTAAGGGGCTTAAGTAGACAAAGGTTACCCAGTAGCTTAACTAATAGGAGCATGTGATAAAGATGGCAGAGAAGTATAATCTTCTATAGATAACTAATAGGATCTGGCTAATAGACCTTATAAATACAATACGACCTATAAGCGAAACCTATTTTATTCTGTATATAAAGCAGGCAAATAATACCAAAAAGGCTCTCTCATTAGAATACCATAAAGTAGTAATAGAGCTATGAGAAGCATTCCAAAACCTTTCTAAAGCCGTACCTACAATGGCAAGAGGGAGTGCATTTAATATAGACTTCGCAAAAGAGCCTAAAAAGGGTATCTCTATTACTACTAAAGTCTAAAAAGAAAAAGGGAATAGCTTATCTCACAGCCAAAAAAGGGCAGGTATAAATTTAACTAAAAAGACGTTTTCCAAAAGGTTAAAGAACCTTAAATGCCTAGCATATAATATAAGGGGACATACCCTTCCTAACTGTTGGTATCTATTTAAGAGCAAAAGGCCTAAGGGATTTAAAGCCGTAGGTACATATATAAAAAGGGTGCTTATAAAGGTAGAGCAAGACAAGGATTTAGCTGCCTAAGTAGAATAACTTAAGCTTAAGGAATTAAAGGTCGATAAAGCTTAACAATAATAGGAGACAGTTAAGATTAAGGGAAAAGCCAATGCGATATTCCTAAAATTATATCACACTGGTTAACTCTATCCATTAAAGCTATTAACTATTCTTAACTTAGGAACCACTCTCTATATCTTTAATAACCTCTCTTATTTTTACAATTTTAGGAAAGCTCTAAGACACAAATATATCATTGCCGGCAGCTTAGAAGTGCCTATACTAGGTTACAGCGATGTTACTATCTAGGTCACAAAACTAGACAAAAGCAAGGGAATCCTACGTCTTAAGGACGTTACCTTTTATATAGACTTCAATACGAATCTAGTGTCGTTCCATCTACTTCAAAAACGAGGATTCTACTAGGACAATAAAGGAGACAATAATCTGCTAGTTTAGAAGGACGACACAATCCTATATTAAATGGAAGAACGTTATAGATAATAGACTATCAAATACGTCCAACTAGGAGGTCTATTAGCATTAAATATAAGCCGACTGCTACGCCGCCAATAGAAGCGCAGAGCATCGTCAAGAGACGCTTATCCAGATTTAAAAGGTAATGCGCATCTATAGTATCTGCGTCTAGGTTATCCAGGACCTATAAGCCTTTATTATCTAGGTCTCAACGCCCTAGGAGTTAAGCTTTAAGGCCCTAAGATAATGGAATATTAACACTACAGTCTCGCCAAAATCAAGCGTTAGGTCTTAAGAAGGTTCTTAAAACAAAAAATTAATAAACCCTATCTTAACCTCTATATTAACTGGACTGACCTCAAGGAAGCACATACCAGATTTGTATAAGTTATACTTATCCACAACACCTTCTTAGGAAGATCCTTCCCGTATTTTATAACAACGCATAACAAGGAGAAGGAGACACTATAAGTGCTTAAAGATTTTATCTAATGGATTCGTCTAAGGTATAATCTTAAAGTTAACACCATTAGATTAGATAACAAGCTAGGGAGAAAAAGAACCCTTAAATAGCTATAAATACAAGGGATTACATTCGAGCCTTTAGCGCTATATACTTAAGCTTAGAACAGTACCGCTAAACGCTTAAGGGGTGTAATCATTAAGAGAGCACAAGCAATAAGAATTGCTGCCAATCTACCACACAACCTATGGAACGAGATAGTTAACTATATAGTCTACCTTCAAAATCGAACGCCACGGGAAAGCAATAATTGGAAATCGCTATATAAGAGGTTCTATACCTTCCTAGCCAATAGGTTAAGAAAGCCGCAACTAGCGCACCTAAAAGCCTACGGCTATAGGGCGTACGCAATGACGTCAGATACCCAGCTAAAAAAGAAAAGGCTAAGCAAGCTAGATCTATAAGCCCACATCGGCTACCTTATTAGCTATAACTCTACCAATATCTACAGGATCTAGATCCTATATAAAGGTATTATTATCTCTACTAGGGACGTCATCTTCAATAAAAAGACATTCTTTAACAGCAAGCGAACGGACATCTCAAAGAACCTACACGCTGAATTAGATATACTAATTAAGAAGATTTAACTCCCTAATACCCTAACCAAGAATAAGGTCCTTTTAGAAGACAATAAAGAAATATTTAAACTGTCAATTTAAGAGGAAGATGATAATGACGTCGATAAGCTAGTTTAAACCTTTAATAAGTTAGCAGATCTCAAGCTTGCAAGAGCTCTTAAAGATATATACTATACACCACCTCCAATAGAAGAAGATAAAGAATCTCTATATGCCTTTTACGTTGAGTATCCTACAAAGTCAGGTGTACAAGGTACTAATTAGGACGTCGCTTATTAAGCAGGAGATGCGTTTAACACTTAGGGGGTGTCCAACAACTTAGTTAAAGACTCATTTAAGGAAGCCAGCGATAATAGGTTTAAAGACTTTATTGCTAAAAGGATCACGTCAGCCTATCACGGCGCCTTCTTAGCAGGAAGGAAGTTCAACCTTAATAGTTAACTCAATGACAGCAAGCTGAAATCAGGCAGAACACGCAATATTAGATTATATAGGAAGAACTTACCTCCGCCACCTTAGTTAATCCGCGACCTTAATACGTATCCTCTTTAAGATTAGTTCTAAGAAGCTTAATAAGCCCACCTCCAATCCCATTATTAAATAAGGTCGTTTTAAGAAACAGATAAGAAGTATATAAAGGGACAGCAGGTCCTCAGCTTAATATAGGTGTTTATCTATAAGATAGACAAGCACGGATTTCTCCAGAAATGCAAGGCACGCTTAGTAGTATGCGGAAATTAATAGGCCCTAGGAGACCTACCTACAAGAGCTACTATATTAGCTAGTATAACCTTCCGAACCCTTATAGCAATTACCGTAAAATTCGACCTAGAGACGATATAGATAGATGCAGTCAATACGTTTATCCATTGCGATCTCAATAAGGTCGTCTACATAAAGCTACCGCCAGGGTTCAACAAAGGAAAGACAGACAAAGTACTACGCTTAAGAAAAGCCTTATACAGACTACAACGATCACCACTATTATAGCAGAAGAATCTCACAAGCTTATTAAACGAATTGGGCTTTAAAGAGGTACCTTAGGAGCTATATATTATGCTAAAAGGTGGAATAGTCGTCTTCTTCTACGTCAACGATATTGTCTTCTGCTACTAAAAGATAGATAAGAAGAAAGCTTAAGAAGCAATTAAGGAGCTATACAAGGAATACTAGATAAGTATCCTTAGCGAGCTAAAATGGTTCCTAGGAATCTATGTGCTACGCAATTATAGCTAGAGGCTCCTATAGCTATCCCAGGAAGCCTATATTAAGAAGATAGCTAATTAGTATAAAATAGATCTTATAGGGCGTCTTCTAGACACTCCTATAGTAGAATCTAAACTCCTCCCTACTAATTACCAATTAATCCGTCTAACGCTTCTATCCCTTAATATAGACCTACTAGTCCGTCCTATGTCCCTACTAAGAGAAGCAGCTTCTACAATGCTATATTAAAGAAAAATGGGTTTAATACTTTATGTAGCCACTATAACGCGTCCGGATATTGCTTTTGCAGTATTATAGCTAGCAAGGTTTAATTAGAACCCAAGCTAAAAGCACTATTAAGTAGCAGACAGAGTAATCCAGTACCTATATAGCACAAGGAGCAGAGTAATCTACTATAGAGGAGATAAGGAAGGAACGAACAGTAGAGGGAAAGACAAGGGAATACGCAATAAAGGACGAGATAACGGAAGAGACAGTAGAGGTAAAGCGTAATTACTTATCTGTACTAGCGATACATTATTCACGGACAACTCCGTTAATAGAAAGAGCTCGTAAGGATACATTATAAAGCTATTTAGGGGGCCGATTGCCTAGAGAGCAAATAAGCAGAGTATAGTAATAATGTTAAGTATAGAAACCGAGTTGTTAGCCCTATTACAGATAGTAAAGGAAGCTATCTTTATCAGTAGGCTGTTTAAAGCAATAACGTTACGCCTAAACAAGCCCTTAATTATTAAATGTGATAATATATAGACGCTCTAACTAATTATAGAAGACATGGTAAAGCTAATTACGAAGCTCCAATATGTTAACATTTATTAACACTAGCTATATTAGGAATACGCAATAAGACGAGTACGATTTCAATAGACAGTAATAAAGGAGATAATCGCTAATAGACTTATAAAGGCCCTGCCTAAGCAGAGGTTTTAAAGCTTCGTTAATATAATTGGGATAGTGGATATTAAGGAGTAGCTAGATAAGGAGAAGCAACTAGAGGACCTAAGGGACAGTATTAGAGCAAGACGGAAGGATTTAGATAAGATTACAGTTTAATTAACTTATTAACGGACACGAGAAGGTGGCTAGCTTTAACCTCAAAGAGCTTAAAGCTAAGGGGGTGTATTAGATAATCTATATTCTCTAAAGGCGTGGGTCACGTGCACGAGTCACATACACGAAGACATGTCACTGAAGACACGTCAGATCAAGGTCAAAAAGACATAATACAAGATCATCAATCAATCAACCCATTTTATTAATGAACTCATCTATCTGAATTTCGTAACAACCGCAATACAAAGGGCGCAAAACGAACGCAACTCCAATGTTATAAAGTATATCAAGACACGCCTAAATAAACTATGGAGGGACCCTAGGGTGCCTCGTAGGAGAACAATCCAACAACCCCAAAGTAGGGAAGATATACTAGAGAAACAGGTAAAGAAAGTAGAAGAAAAATAGTGCAGTATTAGGGCCCAGGCCTATATAGAAGAGGAAGGGAGACGCGCAAGAGGCCAACAAAGACAACAGTAAGAAAGAGAAAGGAGCCAAAGTAGAGCATAAAAGAACGCCAGGAAACTATCAACTGCAATATAATACTGGTTGGACTAGCGCTGGAGAGGCGCATAGGAGTCAAAGGTACAGAGGCTAACTCAGGCAAGAGTAACCTAGGCCATAGCATGGTTAACGCCATAGGGGGTAAACACTTAAGGGCTCCAAGAAGGCCTAACAAAGGTAGAAAATACAATAGCAACACTCCTAAGAACAGGAATAATAGGATTAAAAGATTGGCTCTACTAGGTAGGCGTTCTAGTAGGTAGCCTAAGATGCGAATATAGCTGGCCAAGACAGACACCAAAACACGTAATACTACTATGCCCCTTATACACCAACTAAGAAGCAATGCTCTCAGTAGCTAGCACAGAGAACTATAATATACTACTCTTAACATAAAAAGGTCTTAAGGCGGTCACCCAGTGGCTTATTAGCTAAAATGTACTAAACCAGTTCCGGGTTGCAAGGGAAATGGTAATAAAAGGCAATAGGGCAGGTATTAGGCGCCCCCTAATAACTCTACAGTAGTAGAGTAAAGTTTGCGATACTAGCGCGTCCATAGGTTTGTTACGGCAGTAGTAGTTCCTAAGGAGGTCAAAAGTAAAGTAGTAGAGCACCATAGGTGACTTGTAGGCGAGTCCTAAAAGGCGGGGAGATAGATTATGGGGTTTTCTTAAATAGAGTTTTCTCCCCATATGTATATAAGGAGTAGTCCGCGTAGGCCCAATAGGGATCCAAATCGGACGTTAAGCAATGAATAATAATAATAATAATAATAATATATAAGAGTCTTATTAATTAGGGGGAGAGGGTAATAATCTTTCTAAGTAATGGCGTTTAGTTTTTAATAGTTAATATAGAAGCGGAGGCCTTTATTAGGTTTCTTTATAAATAGGATAAGGGAAGTAAAAGGGGCCTAACTTAGTTTAATAAACCCTTTATAGAGGTTGTTAATTAAGTACTATTTTATAGCTTTTAGTTCTTCTATAGTTTACTAGTAAAGGGGGCTATAGCCTAGAGAGTTATTAGCCTTTAACTAAATCTTATAATTATAGGTTTAGTGGGGGGCAGTATATCTAAAGCTGCTTTTAAGAACGCGTCTCTATAGTTTAAGAGGTAAGTAGGGAGAAGGCGCTTAACTAGTTCTTTATCCGTTTTCTCTACTAGCCCTTCTTTCTTTTTGTTAATAATCTAGTTAATTTTATATAAGCTAGTTATAAAGACTTTATTATCCTTTTAGTATATATTAAAGTAAAAACCTATAGTATTAATTACCGCAATGTCTACTATAGGAGTATTATATGGTAGTAGGGATGTCTATAGTCTTAGTATATTAGTATTATCCTTACTCCTTTTAGCTCTTACTGTATCTTTTAAAGGTTGCCCTTTATATCTTATTAGTATATCCTTTTTTACATTAGCCGGATCTCCGTAATTTAAAAGTTGTCTATATTACTATCCATTCTACTTCTATAAGTAGAGTCCTCCTTAACTACAGTGCTTTAGGAGAGTATTATTATTAGTATAGAATTCCTACTGGCTTTATAGCGGGTATTTTCTTAAGCGAAGGCTAGGTCGCAGTCTTTAATATCCCATTAATAAATAGGGTCAGCCTTTATAGCTAGAGTTTTATAGTTAGTCTAAATTTCTCTAGTAAAGGAGGGTAATTTTAGTCTATTCTTTAGCTAGACAAACTGTTTTTATTGCATGTTTAACTAAATATTAAAGTAGGACATCTATTTTTGGCTAAGAATTATATTGTAAAAACCTAGGTCTAGGATGTAGAAGGGGATACTAAACTAGCGTTATTTATTAATAGCAATATATAGCTTTAAGATATAGGTAACTAGCTTGCCGGCTTGGCTGTTATAGCCTTTTACTTAAATAGGCTTCTCTAGTTAGGTAGCATTTACGTTTAAGAACCTAGCAATATTATTTATATAAGTAGTGTTTATAAAGGCAAAGCTATTTACTCTAGTGTTAATAAGGGCATTTATATTAACTCTATATCTATTTTAAGATACTATATATAGAACTGTAAAGTGTTTTCTACCTATTAGCTAACTTAGATTAATCTCTTTAAGATTAATAGGATACCCTAGGGGGGAGTTTTTCCCTAGGATTCTTCTTTTCCTAACTTATTAGATATTTCTTCTTTCTCTATCTCCTTAACATTACCTATATCCTTTAGCTCTAGGCAGGATATAGTAAAGTAACTATCCTTTCCGCAATTAAAGCATATAACTATAGTAGGGTTAATTAGGGTATTGCGACAAGTATTAATTAAAGGTATAGTATGTGGTAAGTTAGGCGAGGCTTATAGGTAGGTAGTTATAACCACTTTTAGTGTAAGGGCGGTTATGGTTTATCTTCTAATGCTAGCTCCTATTAGTATGGCGGATAGGTTCTAGTTGCTATAGAATTGCTTTAGTTAATTAGAATAGGCATTAATTTATTTTAGTTCTAAATCTAGCAATAAATATTAGGCTGTAAGTCTTTGGTAGGTTAGTAGGTTATCTAAGGCTACTATAATCTTCTCTTGTAGTTGGACTGTTAGCTTATTATATAAGTCTAAGTAGTAGTTCTTAAGGGGAACCTAGCCTTTGCCTACTAGGTATAAGAACTAAGTCTAAAACTTAGTAAAGGTTTAGTTTAATTTTATTATTAGGCAGTTATAGTTATAGCGGGCATCCTGTACTTTATTTAGATTAACATAGATAGTAGCTAGATGCTATATTATCTTATTAATAGATATAAACCAAACAGGTAACTTATCCTTAAACTTAGCCTAGAGGTATTGCTGCGTATCCCTAATAGTTTAACTAAAGAGGTAGAGCATTTTAGCTTCTTTAGAGGGGAAATGGTTGTAGTTAATATAGAGCTTCCCTCTTACTTAGATCCTCTAATTCTTAAAGGTAGGGTTTATCTTATTAGATAGCGGTTAAGGGTTAGGGAGCTTAATAGACTTTAATTACTTTATTATTGTGTCCGTACTCTCTAGTGTATTATATTTAGTTAAGTAAATGGGTTAACTAAGGCTTTGTAAAGGGGAGGCTAGGCTATTTTATAAGGTAGTAAGGTTTTCCAAAATCTTCTTTAGAGTCTCTTATATGCTTTAGGCTTAAAGATAATTAACCTTCTAATTAGCTGCAAGGGTATAAATCTGTTTGTGTATATCTATAATAATATTATTATTTTTAATTTCTAATCCTAACTAGATCTTAGGTTCCTTTTAGGTAAAGGCAGGTTTTTTAAATAAGCTTGCTTTAGGTACCATTATTAGCTTCTTAAGGTTTGTTAAAATTATATAATTTGGTTTTAATTCTAGGGTTCTTTTTAGGGGTGTAGGTTAAGTACAGTCTAGCCTATAAAAGTGGGATATTATTAGGGCCTTCCCAGGCGTAGTAGTATAAGTTTTTTTGGTATCTAAGTATAATGTGTTAACGCGTTGTTATAGATAGAGTTCTTTTTTTAGGGTGGGATATTATAGAGGCCTTCCTAGACGATGTAGGGAGAGCTTAGTATAATGTAATAGGCTTATATAAATGCTTCTAAACTAAAGCTTATAGATTGCTACTATATAAGAATACTAAGCTAAGGAGGAGAAGAAGACTGGTAGAGACTGGCAAGATATAAAGGGGTTGTTAAGGCGCTAGTAATAAGCGAGCCAATAGCAACTTGGCAGAATATGGCAGAATTTAGCAGGTTGCCTAGAAAACGGCAAATTGCCTATAAAATGGCAAATTAGTAGGTAATGCGCTCTAGCACCATTATAGTAATTTAGGTAGTAGAGGAACTCTAGTAAGAGAAGTAATAACTATATCTTAAATTGTGTCACGGGACACCCCCGTAACACCTTATATACGTCTACCTGTTTCCACCGACTAAACAACCGGAGACTAACCACGAGATGGCAATCTGATAGCAATCTGCCGTATTCCGCCGCAATCTACTGTCTCTACTGTTGGAGTTGCTAACTGGCAACTTTAAGGACCTCTAACTGCCGAATTCTGCTAAGTTTTACCAGAACCGCTACCTAAGCTCTATCCTACCCGTGTATAGCACAGTACCTGTTAACCTAGCAACTAAGCGAACGTTATATACCCTTTTTCCCCTATTTCCTACTTTCCTTTCCTTATATAACGTCTTAACTTTATTACGCAGTTTATGTATATAGCTTAATAATATCTACTTCGCTATATATTATCACCGCTTGTGCTCGCTCCGTAATACTACATTGCGTTAACCTTATATACTACCCTCCGAAATACAGAACGACCCCAAAGCCCCTATAATAGCCGCTGGCATTATATCCGCACTCCAAGAACAATTGGTAGAGATATAGAAGTCCTTTATAAACGCCCTCGCACAGAACTAAGCCACTTTAACTTAATAATAAGCTAAACAAGAAGCACGACACCTACAAATAATTAAGGACCTTTAAGAAGAAGTCCGTACCCTTAAGATGCCTATACTGGGGCCCTAAGACCGAACGCCTTTTCTAGAGACGAATACGCGAAACGAGAGTCCCGAACCTATAGTAGCTATTTACCCTAAACCGACTACCGCACTATAATAATCCGAACAACTACTAGACCCTCTAATATTCACTAGTAAATAATAAGAACTCCGATTATTTCTAAGCTAGCTTAAAAATAAGCTAACTGGTAATGCTAACTACTACTTAACTAAAGCTAACTAACTCTGCTACGCCCTAAGTTAACTAGGAGGAGATGTAGCTAACCTTATTAAACCCCTTTAACTAAATTTAGTATAAAGTCTAGTTGTACTTTTTAAAGCTATATACGGTGACCTAAACCGCCAAGCTACTGCTTAGAGAAAGATAAACTATATAACTTAAGGAACAAAAAGCTTTCCAGTATACTTCTCTAAATTTAACCGTTACGTAAAGAAAACAGGCTGGAATAACTCTGTATTGGTTAATAGCCTTATTAAATCCCTAAGTCCTAAACTAAAAACTCCTTAATAGGTATAGACCTACCAGGAGCCCTTAATGCCTGCGCAAACGTTATTAATAAATAATATAATGATATACTACGCCTGACACCAAAGTCCACTTCTTAATATAATATAACAGCTCCATAAATAACTACTAAGTTATTATCTCAGCCTAAGTACCCTAACGCTATGGACATTAACTCTAGAACCCTAGAGTATGCCCTACTAGGGTCCCCTAAATAAGAACAACGCATTAAGCTAGGCCTTTGCTTTAAATGCGGAAGCAAGGTTTATATCTTAAGATACTGCTCTGTTCCTATACCCCAACACGATTTACGAACGGCTAATACTAGCAACTGTTTACCGTACTAATCCTCTAGTTACCGTCCCCGATCTTTATATGGCTCCAGCCCCGCATCTAGTAAGCACTACTTACAAGGACGAAGTTATAGCTGACGTTCTATAGGAACCCCACCCCGGTTACCTCTAAAAGGAAGGTCCCGGAGCTAAGTCGCTCTCCGGGACGGCGCTGCCTTAAGATCTCGTTAAATGCTCTAGATGTCACGAATTCTAACTCTTAGGATCACAGCATAACTATTAACTGTCATCTTTGGTAGAACGATTAATAGGCTAATACTTAAGTCCTAATTAACACAGGAGCTAGTGGTATAGGATTTATTAACAAGATCTTTATATAAGATAATGGTTTTATCCTAACCCCCCTTAACCGGCATATTGACGTATTTGGATTTAATAGTAAACGCACTATCTTAGGCCGTATTACCTATGTAGTATTCCTAAGACTCTGATACCTGAACCATAAAGAACTAATTAGGCTTTTTGTTACCACCCTAGGTTACTTAGTAATACTTAAACAACCTTAGATAAAGCTATATAAGGTAACCATTAATTAGGATAACCTTAAGCTTCTATTTACCGCCTTCTGTTGTAAGCAGAAGTGCCTTATAACTCACTGCTTAGACCCTAAACTGAAATCTAAAAAATCCACTAGGATCTATTAGTCTAAAATTTCTACTAATGTCTACCCTATACCTAAAAAGTCTACCCGATTCCACTAAGAACCCGAAAATTATACTAAACTACACAAACCGACCCTAATTACTGTACCACCCCGAACTAAGCAGAAGCCTAAACTTAAGCTTAATATACAAAAGTACCAGAAGAACCGGTATTCTACTATAAAAAGGATACTTAAAGAACCTAAACCCAAATCTAACACTAACTCTGTACCTAACACTAAACCTAAAGTTAAATAAGAAACAGTAGATAATTAAAAGGAAGTTACTAGCTAGCAACTCGCCCCCCTTTCTACAGATATCTGTATAATTAGAGCTACCCCGTTAGTATAACTTGCTAGGAAACCTAAACATACAATCTTCGCCATTATAATGGCCGATATTAAAAAGGCCCTAGTACTAAAGAAGCATACTAACCCTGCCACAAAAGTACTAGTATGCCATTATAAGTATCTGGAAGTATTTTTATAAAAGGAAGCCAATAAGTTAGCGGAGCACCGACTATACAACTACAAGATTGTACTTGAAGAAGGAAAACAACTAGAATTTAGACCCTTATACGGAATGTCCTAAAACGAACTCTAAGTATTGCGGAAGTACTTGGACGAACACCTAAGTAAAGGATTTATTAGAGCAAGCTCTTCGCCTATAACTATACCTATAATCTTCGTTAAGAAACCTAGCGGCAGTCTACGCTTCTGTGTGGACTACTAAGCTCTTAACGCTATTACCATTAAGAATTGGTACCCGCTCCTATTAATTTAAGAGACACTAAACCAATTAAGTAAGGCTCGCTACTATATAAAACTCGACCTTATCTACGCATTTAACCGCCTCTGTATTGCAAAAGGAGATAAATGGCTTATAGCATTCCGTACTAGATATGGACTATTTAAATACTTAGTGACGCTATTTAGCCTCGCAAATGCCCTAAGTTTATTCCAATACTTTATAAATAATACCTTATGACCTTACCTAGACGTTTTCTGTACTGCTTATATCGACGATATCCTGGTATATAGCAATAACCTAGCTAAATATAAGAAACACGTTAACCTTATTTTAAAAGCCCTACGTGGAGCTAGACTAATTAGATGTAGATAAATATAAGTTCTATAAAACAGAAGTTCTATACCTTGGACTTATTATCTCTATAGACGGTATATAAATGGACCTAAAGAAAATCAAAGTAATTGTAAACTGGCAAGAACCTAAGAACGTTAAAGACGTAAGAGCCTTTATAGGATTTGCTAATTTCTATTAACGGTTTATTAATAACTTCTCCGCCCTGGTTTTACCTCTTATGGCTTTAACCCAAAAGGATAAAGCCTTTATCTTTAATAAGGAATATAAGAAGGCCTTTACCTATCTAAAAGTTATGTTTACTACCGCACCTATACTCCAATACTTTAACCCAAACTAAAAGAGTGTTATAGAAGCTGACTTATCTGACTACGTTACTAGAGGCATTCTGTCTTAATATAACAAAGAAGGGGTACTATACCCTATAGCATACTTCTTAAAACGACTAAGTCTAGCTAAATATAACTACGAGATCTACGATAAAGAATTATTGGCCATTATTAGATATTTTAAACAATGGCAACCTAAACTGGAAGGCGCTGGATTTTTAATTAAGGTCTTTAGTGACTATAAGAATCTATAGTACTTTACAACCATAAAATAGCTAAGTTATTATTAAGCCCGCTGGTTAGAATATCTGTCTTGTTTCCAATTCTCAATTACGTACTGCCTAGGCGTTTAAGGTTAAAAACCTAATGCCCTAACTCGACGTTTATAAGACATAACAGTATAGGAAGAAGTATGTACCTACCATAAACAAACCCTGCTTTGTCCCAAATTATTTAATCCCCTAGCTAAAGACCTTATGGTATATGTCCTTAAAATAACTAATTAATCAATTAAATAGATTATAATTAATAAATACCTAAACAACGAGTTTATCCAAGAGACACTTAAGCTAATTTAAGATAGCGTTAGACGCTCTAAAAAGATCTCTCTAAGTAAATATAAAGTTCGTGGAGACTGCTTATACTACTAAAACCGCCTAGTTATCCCTAATTACAATGAACTTAAGCTTAAGCTCCTTAAACACGTATATAACCTATTAGTAGCCGGCCACCTAGGCTAAGGAAAAACCCTAGAGCTACTCTAACGGGAGTACTACTAGCCAAATATATATAATATGACATAAAGGTACGTCTCTAGCTGCTATACCTGTCGACGAGCCAAAGCTTTGTATAAGACATATAACGGCTTTCTAAAGCCACTGCCTGTTCTAGACCGAAGATGGAAGGATATCTTAATTAACTTTGTTGTTGATCTCCCTAAAAGTAAAGGCTGCACGAATATTATAGTAGTTATAGACCGACTATCTAAGATGAGACACTTAATCGCCTACCCTAATATATTAGTACCTACCGTTGCCCAACTATTCCTAGATTACGTATAGAAACTCCACAGGCTCCCTAAAACAATCGTCTCTAATAGAGGCCGCCAGTTTATTTTAGTGTTTTGGAAAGAACTAACTACCTAACTCCATATTAAAGCACTATTGTCTATGGCATATTACCCGGAAACTGATGGTCAAACGGAACATGCAAATGCTATAATGGAACAGTATATTCGGATATATACGTTGTATCTACAGGATAACTGGATAGACTGGCTTGTATTTACTAAGTTTACTATAAATAACTCCGTCTTAGAAACTATAAAGGTCTCCCCGTTCCTAGCTAATTACGGCTAGCACCCGCGAATGGGTTTTAAACCCTTTAGTAATATTCCTCGTCTAGCTTATTAGGCCTTATAAGTTGCAGAAGTAAACAAATTCGTAAAGAAGATAGAAGAACTATAGGAGTTCCTTATTAATAAAATAATATGGGCCTAGTCTGTCTATAAAGCCGCAGCAAATAAGAACTAAACCCTAGCACCAGCTTACTAAATTAGTAACTTTGTCTAGCTAGACGCAAGAAATCTGAACACAAAATAACCTACTAAAAAACTTAATTGGAAGAACGCTGGCCCTTATAAGGTTGAAAAAGTTGTCTCTCCTTATACCTACCAACTAAAGCTCCCTAATACGGTTAAAATCCACCCTATATTCCACACGTCAGTCCTCCGCCCTACCGCCCCTATATTAGACGCCCTGCCTGGACAGATCTAAGACCCTCCCCCACTAGTTAAAGTAGATGATGAGGATAAGTACCTTGTTAAAAGAGTTAACAACATTAAGTATAATAAATAGAAACGTAAATATATATACCTTATAAAATGGAGAGGTTTTACTAAACCCTTATAGGAACCTGCCGACTCTGTAGGACTTATATAAGCCGCAGAAGACTTTTATAAACTCTACTTAGAACTACCACAGCCCCATCTCGCAGATGCTCGAGTTTAAAGGGGGGGTACTGTTATAGGATACCCCCGTAATACCTTATATACGTCCACCTGTTTCCACTAACTAAACAACCGGAGACTAACCATGAGACGGCAATCTGATAGTAATCTACTGTATTCCGCCACAATCTGCTATCTTTATTATTGGAGTTGCTAACTGGCAACTTTAAGGACCTCTAACTGCCGAATTCTGCTAAGTTCTACTAGAACCGCTACCTAAGCTCTACTCTGCCTATGCGTAGCATAGTACCCGTTAACCTAGCAACTAAGCGAACGTTATATACCCTTTTTCCCCTATTTCCTACTTTCCTTTTCTTACGCAACGTCTTAACTTTATCACGCAGTTCATGTACATAGCTTAATAATATCTACTTCGCTATATATTATCACCGCTTATGCTCGCTCCGTGACAAATTGGAATATAAGTATAGTTAAGATAAAGTTATATAGGTAAAGTGCGAGAGGTTAGAGCCCTAGACAAGATATATAATATTACTATATAGTTAAGGCGTTTAACTAAGTAATATTAAGCCTTTATAAAGCCAGCTAAGAAGATACTAAAGTATAATAATAATATAAGGTGGAACTTATAGCTTCTTATACTAGAGTTAGCAATAGAGCTTAAAACTATAACTTAAATCTTTCTAGATCTATACTATAAAGAAATAAGTATAAATACTGTTGAAACTGGTGTTTAATAAGGTGTAGCGGAGGTGTAAGGGAATCAAATGCGTATATTAAGATGCATTAATAAGATTGTTATTGTTAATACTACTATTCTACAGGTGGATTTTGGTGGATTTTACACTCGCTTAGTTTACGTAACTAGGTCACGTGACCACCCATGACCTGTTAGTTATAGACAACGACTAACATATCCCTTTGTATTTGACTGACTTGATACTCCAGATAGGTTTAATCAATCTTAATAACCTTTATCCTTAGCTGCTCTATAAACTTCGCATAACTTGTAGCCGAAAGAGGTTTAGTTAGACCATCAGCTACTATCTCTAAACTTTTAGTGTACTACAGATTGACCGTTCCCTTTATAACGTGCTCTCAAATAAAGTGGTGTTTAATATTAATATGCTTTGTCCATTGATGAAACTTAGGGTTTTTAGCCAAGCTTAAGGAGCCTTAGTTGTTGCCATATAGATATACTAACTTAATATCCGCACCTAAGTATATTATCTGGCCCATAATCTGCTTTAGCTAAAGTGCTTTACATATGGCTTTGGCCAGAGCATAATACTCTGCCTTAGTAGTAGACTATGCTACTGTTTATTATCTCTTTAATAAGTATAATATAACTCCACCAGCAAAGAAGTATACGTTCCCTAAGACGGACTTCCACATTAACTTGTTACCTATAAAATCTACATTACAATATCTGTAAAGGAGTGTCTTTAGATTATCTGCGTACCCCTAGTATTTAATTCCTAGGAGCTTTATACCTTATAGGTATTGAAGTATCCAATCTACAGCTTTTATATACTGTGGAGAGGGGTTTAATAGGAATTGTGATAGTATAAAGACTCCGTATATGATATCTGGTCTAGTTTAGATTGCCAGATATATTAGGGAGCTAATCTTCAATCTATAAAGCTTAGTATCTTTAGCCGTTGCCTATCCGTTAAAGGGTACTATGAATTTAGTAGCTCCAGCTGCCATTAGCGTATTAACTAGATAACAATTCTCTATACTATATTATTTAAGGATCTTGCTGATATATGTATCCTAGTATAGGGTGATCGTCCCTTCCTTCCTGTTTTAAGTTATTCTTACCCCTATAAAGTATTCTGTAGGGCCTAAGTCCTTCATCTTAAATCTTCTTATTAAACTTGTCTTTAGGGTCTTAATCTTGGCCTTGTCTTTACCAATAATTAATATATTATTAATATATGTGACAATTAGAATTCCTATTGACTTATTAATATATATACATTAGTTGCTAGTGCACGCTTTAAACCCTAATTGCTAAAGCGTAGAGGCTAATTCCTTTTACTATAGTTGAGGTGCCTATTTTAGACCATATAGCGCTTTTAGGAGCTTGCATGCCTATTTAGGTGCATCCTTTAAGATCTCCTTATTGACTTCCTAGTTAGGTGGTGCTTCTATATAGATATCTGTGTTAGCGGTTAAGTTTAGGAAGGCTCTAACTATATCCATCTACTTAATCTCTAAGTTAAATAGAGCTGTAAGGGCGACTGCTAGCTTCTATATAACATTCTTGCATACTCCCGCAAATGTTTGGTTAAAGTCCTTTCCATACTGCTATCTAAATCCTTTAATAACCTATCTTGCCTTTTGCTTTATAATATTGCCATCTCTGTCCCTCTTAGTCTTTAGGATAAGCTTTCCTGGCAGTACCTTAGTGTTCTTTAGCAGCTTTAATTGTCTTAAAAGCTTCTAGGTTCCCTTGCGAATTAAGCCTTAATACTCCTTCTTAATTGCCTTTTTCTATTCTAGCCAATTGGGTCTAGTCTTTACCTCCTTAATTGTCTTAGGATTATTATGGATTAATAACACTAGGCTAGCTGCATATGCAGTATAGAATGCTATATTTAATTTGGAGTTAAAGCTCAATTTTAGCTTTAATTATTAAGTAGCTTATTAGGTCTCTTTATTAAGCTCTGGGTTTGGGATATAGACCTTATTCTTTAAACCTTTAGGTTAACCCCTTAACTTAGGTGCTGTTTTAGTTTTAACTCTCTCCTAAGTAGTCTCCGGTATTAATTTAGTATTATATTCTAATTTGGGTTTAATATTAGAGTTAATATTTAGTTGCTTTAGATCCTTATTAATTTAAAGCTCTAGCGTAATAGCCTTTTTAAGTACTAATAAGGGTTAATGCTTAATGTTTCTGGGTATATTGGGAACTCTCTAATAAATTAGGTTACTATCTTGTTAATTCTAGTTCTTAGTGCTCTTACCCCTGTTTTTAGTAGGTACTAGAATATTAGTATTATCTTCTAATAGGGGCTTTGTGATTAAGCCTCCTTTATTAAATCTAATATTTAAGAATTGTATAATTCTGTTTTTGGCGGGTCCTTTTTTTAAAGGTATATATACCTTAAAGATATGGCTTCCTTTGTAGCCTATAAGGATTCCTACCTTGGCCCATGCGGTAACCTTCTAGCTGATAATTTGGCGCTCCTTTAGTATTTGAATATATGTCTTACAGCTAAGTACCTATAAATAAGCCACGGATAGTCTGTTATCTTAATTTGGGTAAAACTTATCTATAACAGCTTTATATAGGGTCTTGCCCTTTAATAAAGAGGTAGCTATTTAATTGGTAATTAGTACCATTAACTTAAATATTAGTGGCTAAAGGAACTATGGAATGCCTATGTCGATTATCGCGGTTTATATACACTCGCAGAGAATACTAATTGTTTATTTAGGAGTGCCGTCTTGCTTTAGGTTATATAGTATAGTAAGCTCTACTACCTACCCTAGATTACCTATAAGCTTAGCTAGCTTCTTTAGGCTATATTCTTTACCCCCATCTATACGCCACTTTTTAATAATTCTTCCAAATTAAGTCTTTACTATCTTTTAATATTTAACTAGAGCGTTATATATACCATTCTTTAACTTATAAAAGTAAGCCCACTAAACTAAAGTTGCCTATCTTAATAAATACTATGGTATACTTCTTCTTCCCAATGCCTTAAGGGGTAATTATTACTATATTAATATGTACTTTATTAAACACCCATAGATTTCGCGTTTTAGCGTGTCTTTGTATATACCTTATAGCTTTTCCCTTCTTATATAGGTTATAGAGCCTTAAGTCTTCGTCCTCCTATTATATGGCACTTAGCTCTTCCTTCTTAAGAGTTATGCCTTTAACTAATCTGGAGGTCTTCTATATATTCTTAAGGCTGAGATAGCCAAAGCAATAATGCCAGAGTTAAATTAATATCTCTAATAGCTTCTTTTATGTGACTGTAGGGAATGCGTATATGCGGGGTGCTTTAATAATTATTATATCTTTATTAAATTAGAATATGCTAAGGCCTTCCTTATTAACCATAAGGTTTCTATTTTTAATTTAAATATTACCCTTGCCTAGGAGCTTTCTAGCTCTAAAGATATTAATGCTATAGTTTAGTAGATACTGCACCTTACTAAGATTTAGCGTATGCGTCTCTCCTATATCTATAGCATAGATAATTATTCTCTTGCTAAAGCCAAGCAGCATAGCTTCTCTACTTACTATGTTAATTAATGGTAGAGATGCTGGTATATATATACCAATATTAAAGTTGTTAATTGATTTGGCAATATGGGTTTTGGCTTTAGTATTAAACAGTATTCCTTCCTACTTAGTTAGTGATTAATTCTTCCTATTTAGGTGTGCGTAGAGGTACCTTAACTCTTTCTTTGCAAACGTGTGAGCATCGCCATTGTCTAAGTTACTGCAAGCATTGTTATTATCTGAGGAGTTACTGCTAGGTTCTTCCTTCCTGCTCTTACTACCTAACTTCTTCTTATTAGGTTCCTAATATAGAACGAACTTCTTGCCTATCCTTTCTTCCTATTCGTAATATAGCTTCTTATTAGTAATAAAGCAGTTTTTAGGTTTGTAACGGGTGTTTGGCTTCTTATAGTTCTTGCAGTACTTTCCCTTGCTCTTCTCCTTATCCTCCTTTGCCTTTTATTTGCCCTTCTTATTAGGCTTCCCCCTATATAGTACACCTCCCTTAGCCTTTTTATCCTTGTTTTATGCCTTATCTATAATATCTTTAATTAATATAGAGAGTGACAATCGGGTTAATTCTTTTTAAGAATTTAATTGATGTTGTTCTGCCTAGATAGGCTATATGTTAAATAGGGCCATAATAAAGAGAATTGGATGCTATAATTTAGGTAGGGAAATGTTAAGGTTTACTAGCTTTTTGATACCTTTCTTAAATGCAATAATAAAGTGCTTAAAATTAGGATAGTCGTTATACTTAATCTTTATATATGATTTAATAGCATTATAGCTAAGAACTGCTCTAGTTCCCTTATACTAAGTCTATAGAGTTACCTATATTTTGCGCGCTGACTTGTATCCTGCTAGCATCTATATAGGGGTACTCTTAATATTAAGCTTAATAATGATCTTTATGCTTAAGTCTCTAGCTTCCTATATTAGCTATACTACCAGCTTTATCTTATTAGCTTTTTTATTAAACTTATTAATATATTTGGGTGCTTTTCCCTTTTTATAAATGTAATGTCTTAATCCGTTTATAATAGCAATGTCCTCTATTACTTCCTTCTATGCAATATAGTTCTCCTCTCCCTTTAGCTTTATGCCATTAAGCAGTAGGTTCTTGCTACTACTGCTTTCGCTTATCTTAAGTGCAGTAATTGGATATTAAGTTAATTGGGGACTTGCTGTATTTGTGTCGCAGTGTCGTGATTAAGATTGTTCTAATTAGTTTTAATTATCGTCTACTTCTTAAGTTATTAGTAGCTGGTGTATGCTATTAGACGCGTTAGTTGATTAAGCTCCTGGTACGTATTATATCAATCATTATCTAAATGCAAGTTCTTCCTATTTCTATCCCTTTTCTACCTACTTCTCAGCTCTTATTAATTGTTAAATAACTAATTTAACTTAGCGAGCCGAATAGGTTAGTAAGGTAGTAATTAATTCCGCGGATAGCGCGCGTCCTTTAATTGTTTAACAACCGCTATAAGGACAGCTTTCTCCACGCGTTACTTAAAAACACTATATTGAAACCCTCTATAGGCGTAGCCGGGCTTATAACCTATTAAAGCTAGTGTTTAATAAGGTGCAGCGGAGGTGTAAGGGAATTAAATGCGCATATCAAGATACATTAATAAGATTGTTGTTGTTAATACTACTATTCTATAGGTGGATTTTGGTGGATTTTATACTTACTTAGTTTACGTAACCAGGTTACGTAACGACCTATAACCTGTTAGTCACAGATAACGACTGATAAATACTCTTAGTTATAATAAATAGGATATAATCTATAAGATAATTACAATTCTGTTATTATTTAAAGATGCAATAAAAGCTTTAAAAGGTAATTTAATAACTCTAAATAAGGTTCTTTAGAGTATGGATTTCCTAATTAAGTATATAAAAAAGATATAATAGGAGTACTGTAACTGACTACGGTACCCTGCCAAACCACTACTATATTACTAGTGTATTACCCTAACTTGCTTACTGACTTGCTTACTAACTTAGTTAATTACCCCTTTATTGTCTACACCCTTTATATATATATACCACCTAATTTCTATAGATTTAGAATTAAGTCGTTTATTTAATTCTTTACACTGTAAAGCTTACAAGCATGCCTCTAATACTAACCTCTTAGCATCTCTTTTAACGATATAGTTTCCTTTTAATAAGTACTACACCTTAACTAATAAAACCCTAGTATATATAGTAGCCTTACTACTTAGTCTAATGCTTTAAAGAGGCTATATTAATAAGAGCTAGAAAACAATTAATAAGCATTACCTAGGTATAATTAAGTAAGCGGTTAAGGCTATGTAAAAGCTTTAGTAAAAGGAATATAAGTTTAAGCCTATTAATGGCAAGGCTTTAGAGTAATTAGATCTAGATCTAATTAAAAACACTTATATAAGATAGAAATATATAAGGGAGCTTTAGAGCACATCTACTAATAATAAATTTAAACGCTTTATTACTGTATAATCTACCTCTAATATATATAACGTTATCTAACTTATTTTTCTTATAGGTAGAGTCTCTATAATTAATTGCCGGAACCTCCTTTACTTAGTGGCTTAAGCCCTTTTAGTAAAAGCTCTACCCAAAACTCTTGTAAATAGCCATTAATATCCTCTTTATACTAGTAATATTAGCTAAAGCAGAAAGAGTCTTCTTAGGTGTATAGTAAACAATCTTATAGACGCAATATAGGCTTAGAGCTACGGTAGTTAAACAGATAAAGTACTTAAAGAGTTAAATCCGCGAAGTTGTTAAATCTGGCGGCTTTGTATTAGAAGAGGTGGTGGCTAAGGTTCTAAATATTAAAGGGGAATTGGATAACTAGCAGGACAATATTGGTAATAACTAGGTGGTAGATAAGGAATATAAGGAAGCTTAAGAGCCTACCTTAACACCAAAAAGCTATTACGAACTTTTGATGGGGTAGGAAGATCTAGGTAAGTCCTGCAGAGCTTTCTACTACACTAAAAATTAGTTCCTAACTACCAAAATAGATAATTAGTATAACTATATAATCAAATCATAATCAACTTTAGTGATTATGTGATAATCGCAATCGCATAGCTGATTATGATTATATAGTTATTGCCATTACTAGTAGATACCTTTAAGGATAGAATCTAAAAGATTTTAGTTAGAACTTATTATAGGAATATATAAATTTAGTATAAAAAGTAGTAAGGATAGTATTAACTTATAATAGGCGCGGATAAACATCTTTATACTTAAATCTATAGAGCTATCTAAAGTTCCTTATAATCGCGCTAAGACTTAATATTTATCCAAACTTAGAAACCTCATCTATAACCACCGCCATTAATATCCGTCTTAATAGCGTAATTAATATATTTAAAGGCCTATTTCTAACTTCTATAAAGTTACCTGGGATAAAAGCAAGCCATTTTTAAACTTTGTTACTACTAAAAAGGTCATTTGGACGCTAGAACAGAAGAATAAGGCAAAGGTTGTGATAGAGGCTTAAGGAAGTTAAGGATTGTCACAAATAACGCGTCGGCGGCTTAGAAGGGTAGGAAACTAGAAGACGTGTTATTGATTAGTAGAGACCCCCCGAGCAGGTTCCTTACTGCGTGGAGTTCACCAATACACCTGATTACGATGCGACTGGCAGAGGCGTCGAAAAGCTTCAAATTAACTGTCAGGTGAGGTTGTTCGGCAGTCTCTTTTTGATATTCAGCTGCTAAGACGGATACACTGAATTCGGGTTAGTTGGTGGCTTAATTATAAGCGCTAACCACCGGAATTGCAGAGACGCTGTAGGTTTCATTGGCTGGAGAAGGATTTAAAATGACGGCCCGAGAAATAAGCTTAACATTGCTGACACGTGACACGATCTAAACGGATCTTTGAAGTTGGCCTGTGTGTACTCTGCCTATGAACCACTAAGATGTCGCGGAAGCGTGCACTTTCACCTTCGCCACCACCTTCAGTGTCTCTTCCGCTAGACATCTTCCGCTCGGCACCGATTAAGGACCGCTCATCTTATTTTGTGGGGGCATATTCTCTTTCTCTGTCTGCTAAGGCCCTCCAGGGATTACCTGACTTTAAAAGCGCGTCGCATCGTGTAGCAGCATGGCGTAGACCATCACGCCAACGATCCCTTCTTCCAAGTGCCGAAACCTTATACGACACAGGATGCAATAATGACGGAGAGCAGTACGCCGGAAAAAGGCTTGAGAAGGTGCTTGAGGATATGAATGTAGAGGGATCTGTGGTTGTTGCTAGATGGTATGGCGGGACTATGCTGGGGCCTGTCAGATTCACGCATATCGAAACTTGTGCAAAGGAGGCGATCCGAAAATGGAAGGCCGCAACAATGGAAGCCGGCAGGGAGGAAGCGCAGAAACGGCAGAAGATGCAGGATGATGTGAAACGAGGTCATTTTGAAGAATCATTGAGGGAGAGAGATCAAAGCATATTCGTTCTAAGAGGCCTACTTGCTGAGAAGAGTAGGGGATTAGGAAACTCCGGAACGGTTGTTGAAATGGCACCACCTGCTCCGAAGAAGCCAGTGGACTACAATAACATGCCCATCGAGGCTCTGAGAAGACTAGACAAAGCCCGAGATGCTACCATTGCTTTTATTCTCAAAGAGATCGACGAAGTTGAGGAACACCAAAAGGCCTTAAAAGGCTTAAAGACAGGGGGGCTACTGTGACCCTTCCACTGAACGTGATGCACGCGAGGAGACATCGCAGCATCCGTCCAAAGTTGAGGACCGCTTGTCGGGACCAACATTGGAACTGAAGCCTCAAGCTCAAAACCTACAAGCTTCGGGAAATGATAGCAGCTTTTCACGGACCGAGTCTAATATAGTCCCTGGCTGAGAACACAGTAATTGTGATGGCTTTAGCACTCTTAACATCCAATCAGCGACTGGAATTTTCGCAATTATTTTCATGAAACTCATCACGATCAAGTCACGCGTTATTCATCGCACGTATACCTCAATGGGAGATTTTAGCTGCAATTAGTGTCTAGTTCTAACTCCACTTAGAACGTTCGTACCATGTCACTTTAACAACTTATGTCACTAAAACCCTTATGATTTTGGGCACAATTTCACGCCTAGCACAAATGCAGCAAAGTTAGTGCGCTACAGGAGTACTTAGATATATGACTTTTTTAGGAAAGAAATTGACTTGGCGCATGTGCTAGTGCGATTAGTGTATTTTCCGACGCGTGAAGCTCTACAACAATTCTCCTTAGTTGCTTTTATTGCTCTGTTGATCAATCCTTCTCGTCATACACTCTCACGCTTAGCATTGACATCACTACGAGGATTGCTGAACTGTAATAATAGCTTGATCCCTGCTGTCTTCCGACGTCCCTATCCTTCCGATCGATCACTAGGCGTTTTGGTGAACTATGCGCGGTGATGAGGCTGACGGACAACACGTCTTTCAGTCTTGAAACCCCCTCCAAGAAGCCTCCCACGTATTGCTGAGATAACCGAAAGCAGCCGAGCACCCACTATTGGGAATTCATTCCTTTACCGTGGTAGAAACGAATAAATCCCTTGCTCAGACGACGAATATTTTTGAAAGCAACGCCAGCATCAGCTCTCATGGATGAATCTATAACTTCATGCGAACTGCTTATAAGCCACCAGGAAGTTTAGCCCTGCCAAAAGCCGTATATCTGGAATATAACGAATACTGTTAGAGGGATATAAGACTTCATCTCGAGCTCCCCCTAGCCTTCGTCTTATTCCACTTCTCCTCACCGCATCCACTTCCATCTGAACCGATCGAATTTCACGATTTCGGGTTTTCGGAAACCTATTGATATTGTCCTCAACTGCGCTTGGCAGCAACATTATTCTCCTTCGTCATAAAGCTCTTCCGGACCTGATTTCTGCTCTTGCCGCTCATCCTGCCTTTCCCATTCAATCAGCTTCCCGCAAGGGTAAAATTTACTACCTCCAGGACCTCGCTACCTAAACCAATAACATGCTCGGAGCCATCTTCAATAATACGACTCCGCCTAATATGTCAGCAGACCTCAAGAGTGAGACTGTAGGAAGGTACATGCTCATGAATCCGATGGTTAACGATACTACTGGGAAGACTAGCTTGATGACGGGAAGAGGTCAGGAAAGGGGATAGATTTTGGCGATAATGCAAGGAGGGAGGTTAAGGAGGTTACGGAAACCATTAACGGAAGGACAGGTAGAGAGGGCGACAATCAGATTACGCAGGGCGCTGGGGCTGTGAATTAAGTTGGCTGATATTGGAAGGAGGCATGAAGTATTGCAGTGTATCAATAGTGAATCTACAGTAACCGGCTGGTTGGTTGATAAGTTAGTAAACGAGCCCTTAAACGCTAAGGTTCAAAGCATTCGGATTAAGATCAGTCGTATTCGTGTAGGCCGGTAGACGCGTTCGAGTTGATCCGTTCGACTGATGGGAGACTGCCTTCCTCTCTCTTCCCCTATTGCGTGAACGCCTGTGTTATCGTCCACTCGGGCTCGTCTTAGCTTCGTCTTAGCTTCTCAATACAAATCGGTTCACGGCTCCGATAAGTAATAGATACTAGACACGTGAAGGTGTGCCCATCGTCCGGCATTGATTGGCTAGGAGAAGAGGATGACAAAGGGATGGTGACTCGAACTTGCCCGATTGGCCAGGCTTCAGCCTTAAACCTCGCTAACGTCGTCGAGGGTCTTTGGTCCTTCCCGTTCCGCATCTTTAATCCTCCCACTCTTCTGCAATCCGCCCGACATCATGGCGGCACTCTGTGCGGTCGCAGAAGTGCGAAACGCAGAGTTCTGCGACACCGTAGACGATACATCTGACCCATCCTCTGATTCATTAGAAACATTTCTCAGCCTCTTTACCTCGAAAAGCGCAGGTACCGAAGCAGATGCTCAAGGCCCGCCACCGAAGAAGAGACGACTCAACAGCAAAGCCTCGGTTGATGCAGGTTCACCAGCTTCATTCAAGAGCTTAAATAGCGTGGTTCTCGCCCATATCTCCATAGATCTTGTGAGCCACACATTTGACATGGATCATTGGATTTACTGATAGATCTTAGCGTTTTCCCGATGAAGAACTATTCCGCTCATGTAGTTGGGATGAAAGCGAGAAACCTCTCGAAGTCTATCTTGAATCGTTTACACGCAGCTCCGCAAGCCGCTTCGCTATCTCCTTATCGACCGACGCATACCAATCCTCTACTCTCTTATTGCACGCCACTACTAATTCGCTAGGAAACATTGCGCAACATCTTGAAAATATTAAGGCGTTTTCAGGGCGGCGAAAGGGAAAGAATCGCTCTGGAGCGATTCACACAGCATTCTCTCGATGCTCCATATACCCCCCAAGAGACGGACGCCCTTGTTTTCGACTTGATACTCAGATCAGATGGATTGTTGGCGTGTCGGCGATAGATACAAAAGGGCCGAAAAGTGTCAAAGCACAGGAGGAACTACGACTTCTGAATACATATTTCTCGAGTGGTTCTGCACAGGACACTTCTGGATGGTCACTCCAAGATTTCTATGAAAATGTCCATGTGCCACCAACAGACCGTGAAGTCTCTACCAGGATACAGAGCGGTGCAATCAATTGCAAACTTTACCCATTTCAGAAGAGGGCTGTAGACTGGCTGCTGCAAAGAGAGGGTGTGTCTTTTGGCGAAGATGCATTGACACCTATCCAGACTCCGGAATCTACGAATGCTGTCATTCCAGCGTCCTTCAGAAAGATACAGGATGCTACTGGGAATACATGCTATGTCAGCCATACCAGAGGATTGTGCGTGACAGACTTTAATTCCATATGGGATTCCCAGAGAGCATTACGGGGTGGCATTCTTGCGGAAGAAATGGGTTTGGGAAAGACCGTTGAGCTTATTGCCCTCATGTGTCTCCATAATCGTCAATCTACTTCAAGCCCAATTTTCGACGCCTACTCCGGCACTTCGGTGACTCCATCCGAGGCAACACTCATCATCACACCAAACTCGATACTCAAGCAATGGAAGACTGAAATCAACACCCACGCTCCTCATTTGAAAGTCTTACACTACAAAGGCCTTCCTTCAGAATCAGCTCTTAAATCGAATGATGCAGCAGCATCGGTTGAGAATTTGCTGGAATATGACGTGGTTTTAACAACATACAGTGTTCTTTCTAGGGAAGTACATTATGCCAATATTGTTCCGAACCGAAACTTCCGTCACCCCAAAAAGCATGAGCCTCGTCGAAGTCCGTTGGTACTAATATCTTGGTGGCGAGTTTGTCTTGACGAAGCTCAAATGGTGGAAAGCGGGGTCAGCCAGGCAGCTACTGTGGCTCGCCTAATTCCTCGATGCAATGCTTGGGCTGTTTCAGGGACGCCTTTGAGAAAAGATGTCCGAGATTTACGTGGCCTTCTCATATTTTTACGTTATGAACCGTATTGTAGCTCAAAGACACTCTGGGGTCGAGTAGATAAGGGTGATTATTTCATGGAGACTTTTCTGAATGTCGAGATTATTTGCTTTGTAGACACGCTAATTTTTAATAGCCACATTTAAACAAATATTTGGGCACATTGCCATGCGCCATACTAAAGAGAAGATCCGTCAAGAGCTCCGGCTCCCTCCTCAAAAGCGCGTCGTCATCACGATACCTTTCACGGCAATCGAGGAACAGAACTACTCCGAATTAATGAGGCAGATGTGTGAGGCTTGCTGTCTAACACCTGAAGGAGCACCGACTACGGACGAGTGGGATCCCCACGATCCTGCGATTGTTGAAAAAATGCGAGAATGGCTTATCCGCCTGCGCCAGACATGCCTTCATGCACAAGTGGGCCGAAGGAATCGAAAAGCACTGGGTCGCAAAAACGGACCTCTACGCACGGTGGAAGAAGTGCTAGAGGTGATGATAGAGCAGAATGATACTTTGCTGAAAGCAGAGGAACGGGAGTTGCTCCTCGCGCAGCTGTTGCGGGGCCACATCATCGCCAATGTGAAAAGTGATGAGAATCGTAGTCAAAAGGCGCTTGAGGTCTATTCTGCTGCTCTTTCGGAAGCATCCCGATTCGTTCAGGATTGTCGAAATGAGCTTCGAGAAGAGCAAGAGAGAATCAGCAACTCAGAAAGTGGTATTGGGGATCCCTCCTTAATGCCAAGCGATGGAGAGAATTCAGATGCTGAAGAGAAAGGTACTGAAAAAGCCGGACGCCTTTCCGCACTTCGTAAAAGCCTCCGATCGGCACTAGAACTGGAGCACCAGTGCAACTTCTTTGTTGGTACCTCGTACTTTCAGATCAAATCAAATGAAAATATTACCAAGCCTGAATCCGAGGAATTCCATCGACTGGAGAAGCTGGAGACGGAGTTTTATGATAAAGCTAAAGCAGTCAGGAAAGAACTTCTACATGAGCCCCATACCCGTGCTCAACGACAAATCCAGAAGATCGATTCCAAGATCAAGTCCAGGTTGTTTGCCCAAATATCCAATATTCGAGAACTCAAAGATTACGGCGGCATCGAGAACCGCAGAGTTCTTGATATGATGGACCGGATTAGTGATATCCTTAATAAGCAAGCTAGCCAACTTAACGAATGGCGTAAGAAAGTTGTTAATATTTTACTTTTACCCCTAGTTGATGAGGATGAGGATAAAGAGACCACAGGAGACGAATACGAGGACTCCACGAAAGCGCAGGACGAGCTTTACGTGTATATTGCGGCGCTCAGGGCGATCGTAGCCGATAGGAATCTTGCCGTTACTGGGTTAAGCAACGAGCTCATTGATCACGAGATGAAGTTGGGGAGTCAACAGGCAAAAGATGGCGAAGGCCATGCCCCTGAGCTCATGCTTAAGGTGATGAACATTCGCGACAAGCTCAAGCCTACCACAAAGGACAGTTCTTTGAAAGGTGTCATTTCGGTAGCACGATCTTCGGTGACTACACTTCAATGGCAAGCTGATGGTGGTAATGAGCGTGCTCGTATGGAACTTGGTATTGTTGAGCGAGAACTGAGCGAGATTCAAGAAATCTCCAGTGCAGAGTCCAAGGCGCTCGCTGAGTTGGAGAGAGAACAAGAGCTCTTCCGAACGACAATGAACCAACGCTTAGAGTTCTATCGTCAACTCCAACATATCTCGGATACAGTTGCTCCGTGGAGAGAAGAACTGGACGAAGAGTTGGATGTTGCGGCTCTCCAAGCTCAGGGTGTCCAGGAAGAATCAGCTGTCCGTCGTCTGGCAACCTTCAGGACCAAAAAACGTTTCCTGCTTCATTTGAGGAATGAAAACAACCAAGAAGGCGAGCGTATTTGTGTGATTTGCCAGGCAGACTTTGAAGTCGGAGTTCTCACCATTTGCGGACATCAGTATTGCAAGGAATGTATTCGGTTGTGGTGGCATCAGCACCGCAACTGCCCGGTAAGCATTACCAGAGCAGCTCGGAGGATCCAGCTGATGATTGTTAGGTGTGTAAACGGAAACTGGCCACGGCTGACTTCCACGATATTACCTACAAACCAAAGGAGATACAGGCACAAGAGGAGAGCCATCAAAGTGAAACTCCAGACCGGCCGTCTTCCCCAACATCACACAGTTCAATATATTCGGATATTAGCAGTGCCGTTATGAACGAAATTAAAGCTGTTGAGCTTGACGGGTCTTTCGGTACCAAGATTGACACCATCGCACGGTATGTGAAGAGGTGTAAGGTTCCGAGAAACTTCCGACTGACGTGCTGATAGACATATTTTGTGGATACGGGAACACGACCCAGGTGCCAAATCCATCATTTTCTCACAGTTTCGGGACTTTCTGGAAGTTCTGAGAGGGGCGCTGAAACAGTTTAAGATCGGGTGCAGCGGCATCGAGGATAAAAACGGCATTGAGAAGTTTCGTCAGGATGCCAGTACTGAATGCTTCCTACTGGATGCAAAGTCGGACTCATCGGGGCTAAATCTGGTCAACGCGACACACGTCTTCCTTTGCGAGCCACTCATTAACCCTGCCATTGAACTTCAGGCAATAGCTCGAGTACACCGGATCGGACAGCAGCGGCCAACGACAGTGTACATGTATTTGATTAGTGAGACAGTAGAGGAGGCAATATACGACATATCTGTTTCTCGACGGTTGGAGCACATGGGCAGAAGGCAGAAAGAGTTTGCGAGCAGCTCGTGCTCTGGCACGGCAACTCCAGCGCTGCAAGAAAATGCCATCGATGCAGCGAACTCAATGGAGCTGCAGCAAGCTCCGCTGCGAAAGTTGTTGCAGAAGAAAGGCGATGGGGAGATTGTAGGGCAAGAGGATCTGTGGAATTGCCTGTTCAGCAAGCCACGCCGACGGCAGGCTGGCGTCTCGCATGGATTGTTAGAGATGGAAGTAGGGCGACACCTGCGCGCAGAGGCGGCGGAGGGGAGGAGGGCTACCGATGCCGGGAACTAATTGGACCGTAATATCGCCATCCCTGTGCAGTTTTATATAGAAACGAGTCGGGATGGAGCTGCATCATGTGCACAATATGCAACGAATATACAGATCTACGTATTTTAGTCGACAAGACGGCGTCTCGGTGGGATTCGGCGTACACAAAAGTGATTAGAAGCGGGGATTGTACTGGTAGTGTTACGTCAGAACCGGGGGCAGGATTGCGCTCTTTTCAAGCATTTCCCATCCTTGCATTTGGGAACAAGCCGCGCTTGGCAGAAGGGCTTGTTTTTGCACGTCTCCAGGTGTGGGGATTCAAGCGCCAGTCAAGCTCTAGTCAAGCTCCAGTCAAAACACATGTCAACCGCGCTCCCGTGGATGATTGCCTAATCCCGACTGATGGACCTTGGGCTCCGCAGTGTTATCCATGCCCTATAGCCGGCAACTTCCGCTGACTGTTGGAATTACGAGAGAAGCTTGAGAAGCTTGAGGCCAGAGCTGCAGCAGTACGGGTCCGCAAATCCCGTCACAGACGCCGGACACGATGTTGATGGGCCAATAGCTGTGCGGGAAAGTGGTGCGACGGCTGATATGTGTGTATGTGAGTGAATGTTGAATGGGTGTTATGTCCTTTGTGTATATGTGCAGGATGTGTGCGGAATGTGGGCAGCGAGCGAGCCCTGCGCAAATTTGCATCCTTGCTTTTTTGCGTCTTTCAGCCGGCGGCTGGCTCCCTCACCATGGAATAATGGCAAGCTAAGCTTTGGATGGTTCGTATTCGCGGAGCCAACCACGCCGTGCACGCATACCATCTCATCTCACGCCCGCCCGCCCAGTTCAAAAATTTCCCAGCTGAAAGGCCTTCCTACATCGTTTTCTTCCATCTAATAAAAACTCAGCCCTTGACTGCGCTCCGGTCAGCACCAGGTTCTCCAGACCGCCCAAACTGCCCAAACTGCCCAACCCCCGGCCCAATCGCCTGCCAGTCGGCCCGTGTCATTGCTGCGTGCTTGTTGGCCTGCAAGACACCTTGGCAAGCCAAGAACCGCCCGATGCTCGCATCTCTCTGGGCAACCTTAATGTCCTTTCTCCGCTATCAGACTGTGAGTCCGCTCTTTAGTCTTACACTGCTCTAAATCGCCCTACGTCGCCCTACATCGCTGCTATAACCCATCGCCATTGCGCTGCCCCTCCCCGTTGCGAATTGGTTGCTCCCGGGCATCATGGGAACTCTGGGCCAGTCTCAGTGCTTTCTACCACATTTGCCCAGGCCTAGAACTTGAGCACAGCCTCCCCATCCCCACCACGCGGAACCAACTCCCGTCAGTCTGAACTTTCCAATCGCCACCGGGCCATTCCCATTCCCATTTCCAAACTTCGTCGCTCATATTCGTTTTAGCTGTCAATTCGTCCGTTCGACACGTTTCAGTTTTGTAACCGCCCTGGTAGAACTTGCTACGCTTGCGCGTCCTCGACCCCTCCAAACTCTCAGCTATCACGCCCGCCCTCACTAACTCTTGAGCTTAAACAAAAGTCCTAACATCAGCCATCCGTCCAAAATAAATTTGGCCTGATTGCCATTCAGTCAGCCGTTCCGCGGCGCCAGCTGCCCAGACTCGCATCAGCCCTAGCGGTACAACCTTGCCCGGAGTACCCACCCTGGACTTTCGGGCATAGCGACTTATTATATAACACATCAACACTCAATTCCTTACGCGCCCGACCCAACAAAACCCACACCATCATACTTTTGGACGTTCTTGTGGAGTAAAAATCACACGTGGAGCCAAGCCAGTATTTGAACGTACTGTACGCGGGTTGCCGCATGATGTGAACGATACAAAATAGCATGAGTTCCAGTCCGGCACGCGCTTCGCTTTCCCCACAGACATCGGCACCCGGCAGGTCACTACTTGCGAGGTTAAAATCACCGCTGCAATCCAAGACGCGGAGTTTTACGGAGTTTTATATCCGGCCAGATGACCCGCACCGCCAGTACTCGCCGGGAGATCTCATTACCGGGAGCGTTGTCCTAAGGGTCGTCAAGCCGTTGAGGATCACCCATCTTGTCATTTCACTGCACGGATACGTCCAGGTTTTCAAAAATCCGAATGCACCAGGGGATGGGTTTCGCGCGCATAATAGCAGTGTAGGGACAGGAAAGGGGAGAAAGACTGGAAGCTATTTTGGTAATGGTTTTGCTACGCTGTTCGAGGACGAATCCGTCCTCTGTGGCGAAGGGAGGTTAGGAGAAGGAGTATATCATTTTAATTTTGAGCAGGAATTTCCAAGCAAGGGTCTCCCGAGTAGTATTGATGTGGGTTTCTCTTTCCTGTTGCTACTCACTTCCTAAAGCGCTCTACGCTGATCATTCGGTGAACTATAGTTTGAACGCGGCACGATTTCGTACATGTTGTCCGCGACATTAACGCGGCCAACAACTATTTCTCCAACGACGACGCATGACACAAAAGTAGACTTAGTTGAAACGATTGATATCGCTCCAATTCTCGAACCGAAACCCAGAGTCATATCACTAGAACCAATACTCCGAAGATCAAGAGCGAGGAGTAATACCAAGAAGCGAACCACACCTGCGGACTCTCCACAGCAAAGCGTTGACGGTGCTGAAGTTCCCCGGAATAGTCGAGTCCCAGAGTTGAGTAGTGTTACAGAGAGCCATACTCCTGGAAGCCCGGCACCGAGCGATGTCAGCTTCGACAGCCAGTTCAGCAATGTGACTGGCTCCGGAATCGACTCTGGGCGATTGTCCGTTAGTACAGGCGATAGCGGCGGGACGCTGAATGGAAGCAAGACATCATTAAAAGAGAAAACAATCACTGCAACAATTGAATTACTGAAGGCAGGATTTCTTCGAGGAGACATCATTCCTGTCAAAATCTCAGTCAACCATACAAAACATATCAAAAGTTTCCACGGTATTATCATCACATTGTATCGGCAAGCTAGGGTGGACATGCACCCAGCTTTACCCGTGGCACCAAACAACAAGGCGGACAAGGCAAACTCTGAAGATTACTATCCAAAGTCCAGGACAGGTCTAGGGGGATTATCATTATCTTCAGCTGGGTCAAGCCATGTGTTCCGTAAGGATCTCGCCCAGTCGTTCGCACCGCTTTTCGTGGACCCTCGAACCTTCACAGCAGAAGTCAAGGCATCTGTACGAGTTCCGGAGGGAGCTTTCCCAACCATCTCATCCGTTCCAGGCGCCATGATCAGTTTCAAGTACTACGTAGAGGTCGTTGTTGATCTGCAAGGCAAACTAGCCGGACTCGACAAGCTCTTTCCAAGCTCTGGTCTCGTTAATGTTCCCACCACATTGGGTACCGCACCTGCGGCCAGCAGATTTGAAGACCCCGTCTGCGGCATGGTGTCTGCTTGGGGAGGCAATTTCATTGACACGGAATCAATACGACGGGACAAGAGCGTCGTTACTTGTGTTTTCGAGGTTGTGATTGGCACGAAGGATAGCGACCGGAAAGGGAAAAGGAAACAAGAGCGGGAACTTGAGCCAGAAACGCAGCAGGGCGTTCACCAGATAGAATTGGCACCAGGCGACCCACGCTACCACCCTTCTGCTGCTGAGCAGGAGTACTACGGCTACGACTACCAGGATCAATACCATGGGCAGTATGGCTATGGCGAGCGATACCAGGATGGGTATCAAGGAGAGTACCCGGAGGGCTATTACCCGGAGAACGCGTACCAGAACTATGGATATCCAACAGCAGAGCCGCTACCGCATCCGCAATTCCCACCACCTAACCCGGAACCTGAATCGCAGCTCTCAGAAAAGGAGCGCCTCCGCCAAGCAGAAGCGGGCCTCCTCCCCAGCCAACCTCCCACGACCCCAGACCCCTCTTGCGAAGCCATCACCGCCGCCGCGGCCACGGCCCCACAAGTCCTCCCCCCCTCCGCCCCCGACCTCCCAGACGAATCCCCCACCTACCGCGCAGCTGCCCCACCGCACCAACTGCCCCACGCAGACGACACCCGCACCTTCGCCGGCCCGTCGACCCCGCCCTTCCTCCCCGCCCAGCACACCACTTCGTCCTCCTCTACCATCACCGCCCTCGACCACCCCCCTCGCGCTCCGCGATCATCGCCACCACCCCCCTCCGCCTCAGCACCTAGTTACACACCCCACGCCGGTCCCCCTTCCCCCTCCCACCCCGCGCCCCTGCTGCCGCCGACAGACGACAAGCAAGAGCTGCAGCGCCGCCACCTCGAGCTCGAGCGCAGCGCGCCGGAGGACGTACCGGACGGCGAGGGCGAGGAGGGCGCAGTGCGGCGTCCTGTGGCTGCCGTGCTGGCGCCCTCGGCGCCGGTGCTGGATGAAGATGAGGACGACGATGATGCGTTGCTGGGGCGTGGGGCCGGGGCCGGGGCCGGGGCTGGGGCGCGGATGGAGTTGCCGAGGTACGAGCGGTAGTAGGAGGTGGTGTTTTGGGCGTTTTTTGGGGGGTCAGGCTTCGTGGGTTTGGGTTGGGTTGGTTCGGTTTGGTTCTGTTCGGCGCTGTCTGGTGCGCTTTTGGGTTGGAGTTGAGTGGAAAAGGGGTGGGTATGATGTTTGGAACGTGTAGCGTTTGGCTTGCTTGGACTGTTTTAACCTTCTTTTTATATTTTTTTGAGGGGAGCGTGAGGGTGGGGTTTGTGGCGCTGCATGGGATTATGGATAGCTGCTCATTTGCATTGAACACTTCCCTGGTGCTCTCTCTCTCTCTGCTTCTCGGTGGAGAGGGAGATGGGCGGAGGGCCCGATGGTTGGACTGCTTGGTTCGAAACCGCGAAGTGCGTGGCGGTTCTGATATGCCTTATGAGCGGATTGGGCTGTTTCTGTTCTTTGGTTTGTTTGGGAGTGGAGAAAACAAAAGGGGTTGAGGGTCTTGGACTTGGGCTTGGGCTTGGGCTTAAAATAGAGGATACGTGTAAGCTGGGAAGTGAAAGTGCTAGGTTTTACCCGCCGTTTTAGCATAGGGATACCAATACGGAAGTTTTCAGCTCTAATATCCGAAATGTGCATTGACGTGTGAGGGGGGAACTGAGGCGGCTAAAGGTGATGAGAGACTCGGTAGAGTGAATTTAATATAGTAACTCTATACGATCCAAGAAGCTAACACCTACTAAATGCTATACTTATAGTCCGCTAAGCCGCGTTCTGTAATAACCAGTCCCAAACGCCGTCTGCTATGCTGAATAAATTTACTCGCGTCTACGCTTTCACCATGAAAATCTGGGAGGACGTTAGTAAAGACAGGGATTCGAAATCGTGGAGAACGGTTGATTTTCACCTCTCTCAACGCCTGCGGATCCATCGACGCCATCTTCTTCTGCCGAATATAGCGCTGCCTGACGGCATGCCTGCCACTCGCGAGGCTGAGGACGGGTTTGCTCGCAGGCACTGCGGCTTCCTGCTTCTGAGACTTTTCCGCCGCGTCATCTGAGGATGAGGGCGTGGATTGGCGGGAGGGAGCAACAGTGGTGGTGGACGAGACCGTGCCTGATTTCTCTGCTCGCCGCTGCGCCTTCTTAAGCTTCTTTGCCTCCTTCAACGCGCGCTTCTCGGCCTTCCGCCGCTCCTTGTCAGCCTTTTCGTCCGAGAAGGTTGGTTGGGAGGGCTCTTCCTCAGCAGCCTCTCGCTTCCGCTTCCTCTTGTCCTTGTCCTTCGACTTAGACTTCGATTTAGATTTCGCCTTAGCCGAACCCTCCTCTTCCTCGTCCTCCACAGTTTCAGCCGCAGCGGCCGCAGCAGCTTTCAGGTCCGCGCTCCGCTTCTTCCGCTTCAGCCGCTGCTGCTGCGAGTCCGTCGTCGCCGCATCCTCATCCTCCTCACCCCGCTTCCGCTTCCTGCCCTCCTCGCCGCCTCCCTCCTCGACCAGCTCCACGTCCCCCCCCTCCCCCGCCCCCTTCCCAACCCTCTTCTCAATCCTCTCCCCAACCAAAAACCCCCCACTAACAAACGCCACCGCGCCCCACCTCCCCGCCTGAAAAACCCTCAGCACGCGGTCCCCCCGCTTCCGCACCTCCCTCTCCACCTCCTCCGTCCCCTTCCCGTTCAGCCGCCCTAGCAGTCCCTCGAACGCCCCGAGCGCGAACGTCTCGGCCGTCTCGCCCCGCTTGGCGCCGAGCCCTAGCGTGTCGTCTTTCAGCAGCACGCGGACGTGCGATGTGCTGGCGGCCGTGTAGTGCGATGCGTGCGGCGCAGCGGTGGCGCCGAGCGTGCGGCCCGGGGTCCAGCCTTGCGCGGTGAGGATCCGGTGACCGAAGCGGGTGGTGTTGCGGGACCAGGTTGTGTTGTTTGGGTCGTCGGGGAGCTTGGTGCGGCTGGGGATATGCTGTTAGCGTTGGGAGGAGAGGAGAGCTGGTAGGAGCTGGTTTGAGTTTGGGGAGGAAGTTGGTTTGGTAGGGGGAATGGAGGGTGGAGACTACTTTTTCGGTGCACTGAGACCCATTGCGGTGGATGTGTGGCGTGTAGCTGGGGGGGGGGGTAATTCGTGTATTGCTGGGAGAAATTTTGGAGGTCGAATTTTGGAGGGATTGCGGAGGTGGTGGGACGGAGTGCCGTAATCTTGGCGGTGGACTGGCGAATATAGGCGGCTAACGCGGGCAGTCTCCGGGCACAACCATCCCACACAACCGTAATTACTTAGCAATTAGTAAGCCCGCACAGGCCACAGTGCGGAAGAACTTCAAAAAAGCATGTCCTTACCGTAACTTACGCTTAAAAGCTCTACGCGAGGCTCTGCTCGAAGCTCTACACGACCCTCTACTCAAAGCTCTACTCAAAGTTTAATACGGTGCTCCAAAGCCCTACTAACACGCAGTACTAATATACTAAGAAGACTACAATCATCTTCACAAACGGCTCTATAAATGTCCGCACGATCGCCGGTACAAACGCCTATACAATTGATTAATTAAACGCCCGTATAAACAAACGGCTCTACAAACAACTCTATACACGGCTCTACAAACAACTCTATACACAGCTCTACGCACGGCTCTACAAACGTCCATACAATTAATCAATTAATCAATTGCCCACACAAACGCCCGTACAAACGTCCATACAATTACCCATATAAACGTCTCTGCAATTAATCGCCCGTGCGAACGTCTGCGTCTACACATCTACACGTCTACACGTCTGCACGTCTGCACATCTACACATCTACACGTCTGCATATCTACATGTCTGCACGCCTGCACGTCACTCTGCATAACGCTCTGCACGAACCTCTACACAAACCTCTACTAAAGCTCCGCACGACGCTCTGCCCAAAGCTTACCCCCTACTGCAAAGCAGCCCCCACAGCGCAGCACGACGGAGGGATAGGATATTCTATGGTTAATAGAGCTTAGAGTAGAGTGTTGTGCAGAGCTTCAAGTAGAGCTTTAATAGAGCTTTAAGTGGAGCTTTGATAGAGCTTTAATAGAGCTTTAATAAAGCTTCAATAAAGCTTCAATAGAGCTTTAATAGAGCTTCAAGCAGAGCTTTAATAGAGCTTCAATAGAGCTTCGAGCAGAGCCTTATATAGAGCCTTAAGTAGAGCTTTGAGCGGAGTGTTGTACAGAGCTTTATGCAGAGCTTCTCTATATAGAACTTATATTTAGGCTTATTTTTAAAGGGCTTGTAAACAACTTTATATAGAGCTTTATGCAGGTGTTTGCGTAGGCGGTTGTGCAGACGTTTAAGCAGATGTTTATAGAGACGACAGTAGAGACATTTGTACCCATAATTATACGGGCAATTATAGGCGTTCATAGAGACGTTTATAGAGACGATTGTAAGACTTCCAAGTATATTAGTGCTCTAGTTAGTAGAGCTTTGGAGCTCCGTATAGGGCTTTAAGTAGAGCTTTAAGTAGAACTTTAAGGGGGAGACCCCTTTAGAACCCGTTCATAGAGACAATTATACAGCGATTAATTGTATAGGCGGTTGTTACGGACGCTTTAAGTACAATGTTACGACTACTTGGAGAGGAGTCGTAGGAAGCTAGTTGGTTAATATAGGCACGGTCCAGGATGGATCCGGTGGAACTATATAACGAGAAATGGTAACCGAGGTCACGTAGTGTTAAACGTATTAACTGTGTTAAACGGAAGGGACGTTACGTTTAATATAGATAACACGTACCTTACATATAAGAGAGGATTTCTTAGGAGTACGGTTGTGTATTTAAAGGACCTTAGTCCCTACCGTAGATAGTTCTCTCCTTATAGTAAATCTTAGAATATAATTGGAGTTAATCTGTTGGGCAACTACTCCACCAGTTATTATTATGTTGTTATTTTATTCTTACCTATATACCTAGCCTAATAATAGAACCTACCATAGTCTAAGCTACAAGGTTCCGTTACATATTCACTACTAAGGTTATAGTATTTAAACAAGATTAAATAACATGCCACTAAGAGCAGTACTAGTTATAACGGCGTCAACGGCAGCCATAACCTTAGGGCTAGGTGATACTAGTATGGATAATAGGGATTCTTAAGTGGTTATATAAGGTTAGTTATAGGAAATGGTTAATCACTTATAGGACAATAATAGGATACTTAAAGAACGCATTAATGGAATTAGAGCAGTAAAGATTAAGTTACCTTTAATTAAACAATTCTTAGGAGAGAAGTTGAAGCTTAAGGGATTTCTTATATAGATGTACTTTAAGGTAGTATAGGAAGGAGCAAAGTTAGCAACATCGTTAGACTAAGTAGCCTATATAGAATTGTTCCTAACAGGGAGGGCACTTAAGTGGTTTAAGCCGTATCTTATGGAAATATAGGCTAATGGCATAACAACTACTAACTAGGACGTACGGTATATATTTACTAGTTAGAATAGGTTTACAGAGTAACTAACGCAGATGTTTAAAGACCTAGAGGCTATAACTATAGCGGAACAAAAGCTTTAGAACTTAGTACAACGCACTTTAGTAATTAAGTATATAACATAGTTTTAAATACTAGCTATATAGGTTAAGTGGAATAATAGGGCGCTTATAGCATAGTATAAATAGGGACTTAAGGTTAAAGTCCAGGACATAATTATCCTAATAGAAGATGCGGATACTCTAAGAGAGTTAATAGATTAGTTAATAAAGATTAATAATAGAATTTACTAAAGGGAATAAGCTAAGAGAGGGTAAGATAGAGTTCTATAGTTATATAAGGCGCAGAGTACGTAATGATAGATATAGAGTTAAAAACTATAGAATGGCGCAGAGCCAATAGACCTAAGTAGTACTAAAAAAACCTAAAGATGGGAAAAGAAACTATAGAAACCTAAAGGTTAAAGATTAAGTAATTAAAGGACCTAGAAGCAGAGGCTAAACTAAAGATCTTAGCAGTAGAAGATATTTAGGCGGACTCTATAGCAAGAAAAATAGTTTAAAGATAGAGCTTATATAAATTACGGAAAACAAGGTTATTTTGCTAGAGACTATAGAGGTGGTTAGAGTAACTATATGGTAAAGGGAACTAGACCAGTAGACGGCACATATATATAGAGGGATGATAGTGCACTGTAAGAAATAAAAGAATGTTTAATTAACAGTTTTGCGTATTATTACAATAATGTATGCTAAATTTATAAGGACGCTAAGTACGGTGTAAGCTATTGGTTATAGGAGCTATTGTTATCTAAGTTTAAAGGAACCAGTAAACTAGCTTATAAATTGGACATTAAAGACAATAAATTTAATAAAGATAAAGCATTTACTAATAATAAGGTAATAAAGGCAGCTTACTAGAAGCATGCAGACCTTAGAGAAGTTAAAATAGAAGTAGAGACTAAGACTATCACAGAACAGGGTTTAGTAATGGGTATTATAACACTATTAGATACAATTTCCATTACTTTACAAAATAATAGGAGTAACGTTTAGAAGAAACTAAGTAAGTAGATAACTACTAGTGCTAGCTTATTACTTAATAAAGGTAAAAGGCCACAGGCTTAAGATTCTTAAGAAGAGATAAGAGAAGCTTAAGATTCTTAAGATAAGATAAGATACACCTAAGGACCCATAATGGATGAAAACTAATAAGAAAGAGTAGTAACTCAGTTTAGTAATAAACAAATAAGTATAGGACGCAAGTTTAAGAACTATAAGTTTAGAGAATAAATAAGAATATCAGCAATTCTAAGTAAATATAGTGTTTAGCCTAAAGATTAAACAGTTGATACTAGGATTAAAAAGTAAGATAACTACAAGGATCTAGCTATAAGACGTAGAAAATAAGAAACTATGGATAAGTTTAGGACAAGAATTATTATATAGTAAGAGCAGAAGCTAAACAAGAGGTTAGCTATACTAGGTTATATAAGGAACAGAGCACCTATATAAAGAGTTACTAATAGGCTGAGTATAGGGACACCTAGGGCAAAATAGTTAGATAAACTAAAATAAGAAGAGGATCTAGATATTCTAACTAGGTTTAAAGAAAGATATACTAAAGGATGTTATAATATAGTGATAATAAGGTACTTTCTAACAGATAGACTATACACACTAAACTAGTTATATGGAAAGTAGTATAGGCAATAACATAGTAATAAATGGGAAGACTTTTATATATGGCTAGATAAAAAAGTTGTCTAAAACTAACCCATTACAGAAAAATATATAAGTTATATTAAAGGAGTATTAATTATAATGTTAAGGAACCTAGAAGAGGGATCTAGGGATTAGAGAAGTAAGTAATAAATCTTAGTACCTATAGTAAAGATACCAGTAGTTAGGTTAACTAGGTATAGGTTTAAACTTAAGGATAAAGATGAACCAAGAGTTAACCTAAAATATATAGCGTATTATATACTATTGTGGATAGCTTGTGTAGATAATATATATAATATATATAGAGCACCTAAAGATAGGAACTGGAAGTACTTAGTAAGGATATATTAGGCACTAGAGGAAAAGCGGTTTAGAAACGCCAAGTATATACATAGTTAGCACCTAGTAGAAGTATAAGGTTAAGGAGACTTAACACTTTAACCAGGAAGATTTCTTATGGAAGAATATCTAGATAGATAATAGTAGTGGGAGTGCCTAGAGAATACTTATCTATAGTATATAGAGGAAAAGAAATAAATTAAGTATTAGCTAAAGTTGGACTAAGTATAGACAGAATCTAGCAGCTAACAATTAGGAAAAGGGGAGGCGTATAAGACTAGAGGGAACTAGTATTAGAGCCTTAAACCCTTAAAGGAATTTAAGAATAATACCTAAATTTAAAAGCTAAATAGCAAGATTAGCAGTTTAAAGCGTTAGTAGATAGTAGAGTAACTAGAAACCACATATTACCAAAGGTAGTAGAAAGGATAGGGTTACTATATAGACAGAAGAAACACCTATATCTATTTATAATAATTTTAGGAGATCAGATAGCCTATAGAGGAGGTATTATTAATCTTAAAATAGGACCTATTTAGATAACTATTAAAGGGAGACTAGTTAGAATGTCTTTTAATATCCTACTATTAGGACAGGATAAGGTGATACTAGGAATACCTTAGTTATAGAAGTACAATCTAAAGATTAATTGGGTTATAGGTTAGGTCAATATTAAGGATATATAATGGCGCAAAGTGTAATAGCAAACTAAGTTAGTATAGTACCAAGTTAGAGTAACCTATAAAGAGACTAAGTGAGGCTTAAGTTATATACCAAAGAGATACCACAAGTATGGTAAAAAGTTATAGTTATTAGAAAGTAAAAAGCTGTTAGAGTATATAGCTTAGGACTATAAGATAGAATTAGAAGAGGAAATAAGTCTAAAGTTCTTTCTAATCTATAAGCTTACTAAAACAGAGTTAGTAGCGCTTAAGGAGTTTATCCAGGAGAACTTATAAAAGGAATACATTAGACCGTTATAGTTATTAGCATAATATCTAGTATTATTTATTCTAAAAAAAAACGGAAAACTTAGGATGTGTATAGACTATAGACAGTTAAATAGTATTACTAGAAAGGATAGGTATCCTTTACCCTTAATTAGCAAAATCTAAGACAGAATAGGCAATGCAAAGATCTTTATAAAGATAGATTTAAGGTGGGCGTACTATTAAATTAGGATTAAAGAAGGCAACAAATAGAAGGCAGCCTTTAGGTCAAAGAAAGGACTATATAAACCATTAGTTATACAATTTAGGCTTATAAACGCACCAGTAATATTCTAGAAGTAAATTAATAGTATATTAGGAGAACACTTAGATGAATTTATTATAGTATACCTTAATAACATTATTATCTACTTAGAGAGTAAGGAGGAATATAGAGAATATATTAAATAGGTCTTAAAGAGACTACAAGAAGAACAGATGCTAGTAGTAATTAAGAAATACAAGTTCTTTACCCAGAAGACCAATTTTATTAGATTTATTATTAAACTAGGCTAATTTAGTATAGATCTAAAGAAGATCAAGGCTATAGTAAATTAGCAAGAACTAGAGAATATTATATAGTTAAGATTATTCCTAGGGTTTTACAATTATTATAAAAGGTTCATAGCGCAATAGTTATAGGACATTAAGCCATTTACACAGTTAATAAAGAAAGAAGAACTATAGGTATAGGGAAGGGAATAACAAGAACTATTTAAGAAAGTTAAGGAGTTATTTACCTAGGAGCCAGTTCTTAAGATCTATTAACTAGGTCTAGAGACGGTTATAGAAACGGATGCATTAGACTTTACACTAGGGGTATACTTCCTATAGAAATATTAAGATGGATGGCACCCAGTAGCATACTATAGTTGGAAGATAACACTACTAGAGTTAAACTATGACATCTATAATAAGGAGTTATTAGGTATAGTTACAGCGCTTAAGAAATAGAGAGCATTCTTATAAGGCATAGAGAAACTATTTATAGTTAGGACGGATTATAAGAACCTTATAGAATTCCTAACAATAAAGAAACTCAACTAAAGATAGGTTAGATGGGCGGAAATGCTTATAGAATACCATTTCGAAGTTTAGCATACTAAGGGTACAGATAATACACAAGCAGACGCTCTAAGCAGAAAGGCCAAACTACAAAGTAATAAAAAGCTATTGGGAGCTTTGTTACAAAAGGATTAAGACAGATTAATTAGGTATAATTATCTAAAGATTACAGCAACCAAGGAAAGTTAGATCTATAAATTACTAAAGAGTAATTAGACACAGAAGATCTAAAAAGCATAGGCAGAGGATCTAGACTTAGAGCAATACAAAAATAGAGAAGCAACGTATATGCCTAAGTCTATCGCAGAAGAATTTATTAAGGAATTCTATAAGGGAATAATATAAGGACATAATAGAGCTATAGGCTTAGTGTTAAGACTTTAAGAGGAGTACATTATTTAAGAAATCTAGGGACTAGTAAAATAAGTTATAAAGGAATATCTAAATTACTAAAAAAACAAACCGACGAGGTATAAGCTATATAGAGGGCTACAACCTATTAAGACACTAGGAAGACCATAGAAGGTTATATTATAGGACTTTATTGTTAAGTTACTAAAGTTAAGAGATCCTATTACAGGACAAGATTATAACGCAATTTTAGTAATAGTAGATAAGCTAATAAAGTAGGGATACTTTATAGCATACACTAAAGAGATATTAGTAGAAGATGTCGCTAGAATCTATATAAAAGAAGTATTTACAAGACATAAAGCACTAGATAAGATTATATTAGACAGAGATCTAAGATTTATAGTAGCATTTTAGGAAGTGTTTCTGGTAGAATAAGGAGTTCGCGCAGCAATATCTATAGCGTATTATCCGCAGACGGACGGACAAATGGAAAGACTAAACTAGATACTAGAATAGTATCTAAGGCATTATATTAATTACACACAGAACAATTAGGTATCGTTATTACCAGTTATATAGTTTACATACAATACAACACCATAAAAAGGAATGGGGATATTACCATTTAAGGCAAATTATGGGTACGAGCTAAGAATATCGTTATCGCCATATTAAGTAAAAAGAACGAGTAGCACAGCTAAATAAAGAATAGAGATGTTAATAAATCTTTATGCAGACCTTAAAGAAACAGCGAAACTAGTATAAGAACAAATAAAAAGGTACTATAATACTAAGAGATCTAAGGGACCAGATCTTAAGGAGGGGGATAAAGTATAGCTACTATATAAAAATTTCAAGAGTTAATAACCAAGTAAGAAGTTAGACCACGTTAGACTAGGACCTTTTAAAGTTAAGCAAAGAATTTTATTAGTCACATATAAGTTAAACCTACTAGCCAAAATGAAAATCTACCCTATATAACACGTTGCAATGCTAGAGCCAGTATACAGGAATATTAAGCCACTAGTATATAAGGAAGATACATATAGAGGACAAAAGGAAGATAAATAGTAAGTTTTAAAGATCATTAGTTATAAGGATGTAGATAACGAAACGTAGTATAAAGTAAAGTAAATAGACTATAGTAAGACTACCTAGGAACCACTAAGCAACTTAAGGAACGCTATAGGAAAAGTATAGGAGTATCAGAAGAAAGTAGGTTAGGTAATATTAATAAAGAAAGATTGCCAAAGAATAAGTCACCTAAGGGGGACCTAAGAGAAGCAATTACTGAGCTACTTAGAGTTGTTTCCCTTATAGGAGGAGAGCCAGTTCTTTTATTACCTAGCTTAGACAAACCCTATTAAACAAGTTTCCACTCCTTGGAATGGACCTTCTTACGGACATGTTTAAGACGTTAAAGATAAGCATAAGCTAAACGTTAAGCTTTAAGGACGCGTGCGGACTCTTCTAAGGCACGTTAAACCTTAAGTAGCGCGGAGGCTAGCTTACTATTAAGCTTTACAGCGGTAGATTAAACACAAGACCCTATAATAAGATACTTAGGGAACTTAAAGACTGTTAAGAGTAATAGGACGCGCATACTTAGCGTTAAAGATAGAGCGAATATTATAGGACAATTGAACGTTTGCTTTAGTACACTTAGAGTAAAAGGAGGGTTATTAAAACGTAGAACTTACTAGCGCAACACAAACTAACCCCTCTTTAGCGCAATAAGAGTAGGGAATCGCCATCACTTTACCCAATAACAGTATAGAGGAAACCGTACGAAGGCAACACTCAACCTAGGAAAGAGAAGAAGAAGCTTTAGGTATAATAAGTACAGATATTAACTAGAATAATTAAACGGACATCACACCTCTAGTAGACGACTTAGAGATATTAGAAATCTTTAAGGACGAAGATAAAGAGGAGGGAGATAGTGTTACGGACACTTTAAGTACAATGTTATAACTACTTGGAGAGGAGTTATAGGAAGCTAGTTAGTTAATATAGGCACAGTCCAGAATGGATCTGGTAGAACTATATAACAAGGAATAGTAACTAAGGTCACGTAGTATTGAACGTATTAACTGTATTAAACGGAAGGGACGTTATATTTAATATAGATAACACGTACTTTACGTACAAGAGAGGATTTCTTAGGAGTATAGTTGTGTATTTAAAGGACCTCAGTCCCTACTATAGATAGTTCTCTCCTTATAGTGAATCTCAGAATATAATTGGAGTTAATCTATTAGGCAACCACTCCACCAGTTGTTATTACGTTGTTATTTTATTCTTACCTACATACCTAGCCTAATAACAGAACCCACCGTAGTCTAAGCTACAAGGTTCCGTTACAGCGGTTATATGGCCAATTGTAGAACCTTCCTAGTATATTAGTGCTGCGTATTAGTAGAGCTTTGAAGCTTCATATAGGGCTTCAAGTAGAGCTTTAAGTAGAGCTTTAAGCAGAGCTTTAAGCAGAGCTTTAAGCAGAGCTCCGAGCAAAGCTTTTATAGAGCTTTGGTAGAGCTCCGTAAGAGCTCCGTGCACGGCTCCCCCTAAGCTTCATTCCGCAGAGCTCTTGCAAAGCTCTACGCCTCCACACAGACACAGAGCTTGCAACTGCTACTCCTCCGCCACGATAGCTTATAGAGGGCTATAAAGTAGATGCATCGTATACGGGTAGAGTCTTCTATAATTCTATAAAGCGATTTTTACGATATTAGTAGGGGTAAAAATATTAGCATATAAATAGGGCGTAGATTTACGGTATTCGTGCTTTGCTATTTAAATCGGAATTTAAAGTTGATGGTAGTGGCGTGTGCGGGCTTACTAATTGCTAAGTAATCACGGTTGTGTGGGATAGTTGTGCCCGGAGACTGCCCGAAGCGAGACACCTCCCTAAGCGAGACATACGCACTCAGATACATTTATATTAATAATTAAACCAATAACGCCTATATCCTAGATCCAAGTAGCCCAAATTAAAGCAACTACGCTTCTTATTATAGAAGAAAACGGCTTAGAAGTTTCCGGGTACGTTATAGGCGTAATATTACACCTAGCGTTGGCCAGTTAGATAGCTTACTACTATACTCTTCTAAAGCTCCCTTTTAGATTAGTTTATTACTAAAATCCTCTATAGGCTGCTAAGGATTATACTAAAAGACGTGCGTAAAGGCTACCTAGTCTTAATTATATTCACTAGGGTTTAATACTAATCTAGTATATAAAGTAATATTAAGCTTTAGTAAAGAGGTCCCTTCCTTATACTCCTTTTAAACCAACTTTTAGGTAGTAAGCTCTTACTTTTCTAGATTTTCTACCTTTAATCTATTAATGTCTCCCTAGGTAAGAACTCTACCCTTACTTAGGAGTCTTTTACTACTTTTCTTATCTATTTTAAACGCTTAAAACTTCTTATTCTTTTCTCTTTATATATATATTAGTTATAAAGCCTGCCGCGGCTTTAGAAAGCTTTTTAAGACGTTATTAAATAGGGGGTTTAAGTATACTATCTATTTACTTAGTAGTTAATTTAGTAATTTAATTTTATCGAAATTAAAGGTCCTTTACCATTTTAGGTATCCTTAGCGTTTAAGGATTTATATTTATAATTTATTTATTTAATTTTAGGCCTATGGAGGGCCCTACCTATAGTAGAGTCTTTAAAATAGCGGTAGAATTATATAGTAGAAGACCTATAGCTTTCTAGGCTTCGCAAATTATCTTATAAGTAAACGCCATTATACGCGCCGTTGGGTAGAGCTTTATAAAATACTCTTTATTTACCCCTATATAGCTATATTAATAGAAGTTATCTACTTTTATATTGTAGTAGTATTAAAGGGGTCTAAAATAGCCTATATCTAGTGGCTAAAGCTTATATATTAAATAAGGCAGGAGAGCTACTAGGACGATCTTATATAATAATATATACTAAATAAACTGCTAGGTAAGATAGCTTAAATAATTATCTATTAAAAGTATATAGTAGCTTTAAATACTGCCCTTAGCGTCCTCTATAAGTTATCTTATATATTTATTATAGTATTTAATATAATATAGGCCTAATAAGTCGTCTATTTAGCTATTAGTTAAAGTTATATAAGCGTATCCGCAAAGGCGCTTATTATACTTAGTAATTTAATACTAAGTCTTCTAATATTATTACCCCTACTAAATTAAAAATAAAGATAGGTAAGAGCTATTAATAATAATAATCTCTATAATATAGACTAACTTTTATAATTTTAGTAATTAGTAATGGAAATAGGTAATAAGATATTTAATAAGACATTCGATAAGATATACGATGGAAAGTAGTGGGGTAGTAAGATATAAGGTTCTAGTCTTGAAGATAGTAGTAAGATATTAGTAAGGAAGTCCAATTTAGTTTAATATTAATGCTAAATAAGGCGAAATGATTCTACCCATAAAATAGCTATATTTATATTAGTAGTAACTCTTTAATTAACGTCTGATACGGATCCTACTGGCCCACGCAGACTACTCCGCACAGGGGGGAAAACTTATGTATTTACAGGAAGAAAACCCCTACAGTTGGGGGAGGAAAAACCCTATGAGCAGCCTCAGTAGGATGAAAAACCCCAATTTGCCATATTTGCACGTAGCGGCCCTACGGGCCTACAGCACGTCCTCCTTAGATGTTTTTGAACTCCTTAGGAACCACTACTTTCTTCTCCAGCTTATCCAAAGCTAGGGTTCACTACGTCCTAGCTAGGCCTTGCCGATCGATCGCCGTGTACTTATTGCTTCTCCCATATCTTAACTATCCCCTATGTGCTATCTCTTGTTGACTATTACTATATACACCTTGCCTCCCCCCCCTAGGGCCATTGAAGGCGTAAGGGGGATTCATCCGTTTTAGCCACTGTAATACTAATAGTGGGATATATTGTGTTGTGTTGCTTTGGGTATCTTTATGCCTAGGCCCTAGCTAGGCCCTTTCTAAGGGTCACCACTCCATTGAAAGGAGATAAGGAAAACCGTGGGTCACAATCTAGCTAGGTATTCAGTAGTTGATGGCGAGTGACTACATGCTCCGCGGGCGATCGCCCTAGGGGTTAGGAGGGGCCGTATATTTGCTTATTCATTTGTGCGCGTTTGTTTGTTTGTTAATATGAGGTTGTCAATGCTTTTAATTGGGGGTCGGGGGACGTTGGATTCCATCTCGTACCCGCGAGGATTATACAGGGTTGAATAGGAGTGTAGCAGTCGTCTACTATAAAGGGGGTTACTGTTAGTAGTGGTTTTTGAGATCTTACTATCCCATGTGAAAACTTTTCACTACCCCCCACAACATTTCGACCACTACTACTACGACCTACTCGCAGCTGTGCGACGTCTCTGCGTTGACTTTGCTGAGTCCAAAGACCAGCAGGTCCAGAATATATATGCATTGTAAAACTACTATATACAGCAAGTTTGCCTGAACTGCTTGCCCAGTTCCTTGCTACGGTTACGCAGGAGAGGTGGTCAAGCCAGCTCCAGCTCCTGCATGTATGCACCTGATTTGCTCCATAAGCCTATCCTTACAGCCTGCCCCTGCCTAAATAGACCGACACGCGCATTTGTCCTTTTGGGTTATACAGACAGTGTTGTCAATAAGATGTTAATCCTTCCTCTAAGACAGGTCTACTAGGAGTTAGAGCCTAGTAAAGGGGTAAGGTTCCTGGAGTCGTCCGTTACTGCCATTATATACCATGCCCTATAGCCGTTGCCAGCTGCTTCGCGTTACCTATAACGCTCTCGCGACAATAGGCCGACCGTGTCTTGCAGGCGTGGGCCCATAATAGCTTAACGCCGCGTAGCTATTGTCCCTTAGCCGCCTACTAACTAAACTTATTATCCTCCTATCTTAACTAACACCTATATCTAAGTCCGTTCCAGCCTATCCCGTGGGTCCGTTCTAGCCCGCCTATACAGGTTTGTCCTAGCTCTTTCTTAGTCCGTTCCATCTTAGCCAGAAGGATTAACGTTGCCGCCTAAAGAGGGTTAATGCCGCTGCGTAGAAGGGGAGGATTAACGTCGCCTCGCCAATAGGAGGATTAACGTCGCTAGATATGGTTAATGGTGTTGAGATTCTTCCTGTGCCCTTGCTGCTGGACAGTCTTAGAGCGGAACAAGTATAGAGGTGCCCTGTCGTCCCCTTAGATCATCGCTTCCACTAGTAAATGTAAGCGCTGGCTTGTGGCCCTAGGTTACCTAGGTAAAGAGACGTCGGGTAGTTTTTAAGACCATTTCTCTGTTCTTAGTGAGTTGCCTTAGTTGTTGTTAACTAGGTCTTAATAGCGCCAAGACCCGCGAAAACTCTGCTGTTCTAACGGCATTAAGGACGACGCATTTGAAAGCGCCCTCTAGCCATGACATAACGCCGCTGCATCAGTAATAGACGAGATCCTCACTCTCAGCTTGACCGTACGGACAAGATAAGATGGAAAGGAACCCCCATAGGACAGTATGGGTCGGATCTCGCTTTTGGTGTTCCTTCGCTATATTTATATTATATAACGTATTCGGTATGCAAGTGGCCTATATAAGCAAGTGGCCCACATTAAAACCCTACCAAAAATTAGAAAACTCACACCTTAATATCTTAACAACCATTTAATAATAAATTCTAATAATTTAGATTTAGACTTTTATATATACTCTATAGCTTCCATTAAATTTGCAAAGTGAATAGTTTAGTGGTTTTTAAGATATAGTAATGTGGCTTTATTTTAGCCCCTAAATTTAAAAAATTTAAAAACTACTAAACTATTTACTATATAACTTTAATAGAAGTTGTAAAGTATATATAAAAGTCTAAATCTAAATTATTAGAATTTATTATTAAATAGTTGTTAAGATATTAAGGTGTAAGTTATCTAATTTTTAGTGGGGTTTTAATATGGGCCACTTGCTTATATAGGCCACTTATATACTAAATACGTTAATCTATTACGGCTTATATAAATGCCTCTAAACTAAAGCTTATAATGTAGTTGGTAAGCCTATAGGCCATATAAGCCTGTGGGCTACATTAAAACCCCACTAAAAATTAGAAAATCTATACCTTAATATCTTAACAACCACTTAATAATAAATTGCGATAATTTAGATTTAGACTTTTATATATACTCTATAGCTTCTGTTAAAGTTATATAGTAAATAGTTTAGTAGTTTTTAAGATATAGTAATTTATAGTAATTTAGCCTTATTTCGGCCCCTAAATTTAATATCTTAAAAACTACTAAACTATTTACTATGCAACTTTAATAGAAGCTGTAAAGTATATATAAAAGTCCAAATCTAAATTATCGCAATTTATTATTAAGTGGTTGTTAAGATATTAAGGTAATAGATTTAGTGGGGTTTTGATGTGGCCTATAGGCTTATATAGCCTATAGGCTTACTAACTACGTTAGAATATTGTATTATAAAGATACTAAGCTAAGGAGAAGGAAAAGTGGTCGCTAGGACCGAAGTAAATAAATATATAGGGCTAGCCGCTAAGGCGCTAGTAATGGGCAAGCTAACTATAGGTCGGTAGAATATAGCAGAATTTAGTAGGTAATGTGCTATAGCGTCGTTATATAATCTATTTAAAGATTTAAATTATAGGTAGGTCGCATAAGGCTAGCTCTTAGCACCCCTATATATATATTTACACTGCACATCCTGGAATATTAAGCTAAACCCTAACTTTTGCCGTAAGAACTATTTGGTTTTTTATCTTATAGAGAGTTGACGGCCCCTAGGTGAAGTTTAAACAAGCAGTATAAAAATCCTTACTCTGCGAGGTCCCATTAAACCAAAGTTGGAAACTTATCGTAGCTATCTGGCCATCGTAAGTTGGCACGGTTTAGTTAACCTTTAGGGAGGTTTAGTTATTATAAATAAGGCAAGACCCTCTAGCGCATTTGTCAATACTAAAGGGAAACCATTAGTTGTATATATTGTTTAAGGCAGCATTGTAGTTATTAAGCAGCGGAAGGCCGGGTATAGTATAGCTATAGATAGGACCTATATCCATAGAGATAATTGGGGCGGCGGTGGCGGAAGGAAGGAGGGAGATAATGGGGAGGATAATAATAGATATATGCATATTAATGTTATAATTGTTCCAGTTTCTTAAATATAGAACTTATTTAGTTAAATGCCTAGTTATTTAGGGTCGTGTTAAACCTAAGTAAGAACCTAGAAAATTGCTATAGAGTATAATATAACTAGAGGAGATAGGAGCGCTTAAATACGGAGCTGGAGTTAGGGGTCTTTAGAAGTCTTCGCCATATTATACACGCCGACACCAAATGCACGGTCCCCTACCAAAAATTTAAAATCAAAATTTAAAGCTTTTCGCACCATAAATTAATTGAATTTATATAAAAATAAAGCAATTTATACTTTTGACATTGCTCTATTAATCTAGATCAATTTTATAGTTATCTAAGTATTTTAGGCGTCGCTTTATGCGTCGTAGGCGACTACCTGCTAGTTAGCCTACTGTTTATCACGGTGCTTATTAGCGACTTAGTTAATCAAGGCATAAGTATAGCAAGGAGGGCGCATGCAAGCCTATATATAATTGGATTGTTTATAAACGAGGATCTAAAGCTAAAGAAAGAAAAGGAGAAGAAGAGCAGCGCCGGTCAAAGTAGGGTTCTTTTATATAGTCCTCTAGTTACGTAACCGCAAAGTTCTGCCAAGTTCTACTAATTAAGTTCTGCCGTTTTCTACTAGTGCCGTGACAGCACTAGTAGAAAACGGCAGAACTTGGTTAATAGAACTTGGCAGAACTTATAGTTATATAACTAGAGGACCGTATAAAAGAACCCTACTTTAACCAGCGCTGCTCTTCTTCTCCTTTTCTTTCTCTAGCTTTAGATCCTTATTTATAGACAATCCAATTATATAGGCTTGTATGCGTCCTTCTTGCTATGCTTATGCCTTAATTAACTAAGTCGCTAATAACGAGCATGGTAAAAGGGTCGCTCAAGCCTATATAATTAGATTGTCTATAAACGAATTACTTAGTGTCTCCTCTTCGCCTAAAGAAGATATTGAGAAGAGAATAAAATAATAGCGTCGAGACGGGGAATTAGATTTGGCTTTTAATCCTACGCTAGGGATAAAGGCTAATATATAAATATATTAGAGTGGCCAATTTTGGAGCTAGTGGCCCCAAAGTTAGCTATCCCTTAAACTAAGAATAGTTAATGCCTTAGGCGGAGGCTATGGAAGCGGGTAATTATCTTATAGTATACTGTTTATAAGTTTTACCTTTATACCACGCGCGCTAGCAAGTCGTATAGGTCTTAAAGCTGTATTTAATGCAAGTAAATATATAGCCTTTATCTAGGCCTGGGTTATAAATTTGACCGCTAGTATAACTAGGCGCAATATACCAGCGGAAGTTTGGAATTGCGTTTAATGCGGATTTAAAGGAGAGAAAATTACATTAGAATATCTAATAAATTCCTCTGGGCTTATAAAACGTTTAACGTTAGTATACCGTAGCATTTCTTTATAACTATTTTCCGGACATAAGATATTATCCCAACTATTGCGGTTAAGATATATACATATCTAGCTCCGCAAGCAAGTCTTATAAGTAGTGGGTTTGTAATTACTGGCCAATTTAGGTAACTAACATTATTACTATAAACGACACATTTGTGCACCTTAAGCGAATAGGCAATTATTGATTTTGGCCTTATTCCTTAAAATATAAGCGGTATATTGTTATCGACCAATTCCCTACTCTTAAAACCAAGATAAATCCTTCTAGCGTTTACTCCCTAAGTTACTATAGTAAACTTCTAAAGGTCTCTACTTGTTGCGGATCTATTTAGAGTAATAGCGAACTATTTATACTCCAAAAAGAGGAGAAAATATCCCACTATTTCGCTATCCTAACTAGCCACTTAGATACTAGGAGAATTATTAATAATAATAGGTTAAGTAGCGGACGATCCATCTCTATGGGTGCGTTTCCTTAACTAATAGGTAATACGTTTAACTGGTAAATAAGCTTGCTTAGTAGTAGACTATGTTATCTACTATATAAATATAGATAGGTTGAGAAACGGAGTGGAAATAGTAGACGGATTGGACTTTCTAGCAGGATGTGCTAATTATAAGCTAAATCCTTGTTGTTTTCCGGTGGGATTTAAATCGAGATTTGCCTATTGTTTGCGTAGTGGAATTTTATATCCTTTAGGCTGTTTTTAGGACCAGAGAGTTATACCAGTTAGTAGTTATAGGTTATAGATAAATATATAGAATGAACTAGCTACATGGCTCTTTTAACTACTATAACCTATCTTTACCCCCAATTCCTTATAAATATATAGTTCCCCTTTAACTACTTAAGTATTAGCTATACCTTTTAAACGAAACCGAGCTGTATAAAGGTAGCCGTTATTTTAAAACTTACGCAAAAAACAGAGACGATATATTAAATCTCCACCTTATAAAGAGGCGAAATCTTTAGCACTTAGCTCTAAAGATATTATAGCAAAGCTATAGAATTCCTTAGGGCTTTTTGGAAAGCTACTACTTAAGATATAAAAGCGGATATATAAGAATCTCTATAAAGGAACCTCGATCTCTATTAACGTATTAAATCCCAATCTCTACTATAAAACCTTATTGATCTCTATTGACCTATTATAGCCATACGGAGCTGAACCCCTATAAAGGCCTAATAAGATTATTAGTTCTATACTTTACTAGGTTAGCCAAGCCATATGTAATAAGAGTCTTATAGTTTACTATAGAGAACATTAATGGAATTTTTACCTTTGATTTGGCTTAAGAATTTTTTTTTACCTAGGCTACTACTATTGGAGATTGATCCCTCTTCCTAACTTTTTATTTTAAAGGCGAGCTAAAAGGTCCTGCTATATTCTATTTAGCCTTATATATAAATATAGACCTATTAGAAACAAATAAGAGGGTAAAAATTTATGGCCGTCTATAAGACGGCGAACTTAAGATACTACGTCATAAAATCGTTAAACGTAGCACCGCTTTAATAAAATCTATCTTTAACAAACTGACTATTAAGTAGGCAGAAGAATAGAGGAATGGTAAACTTAAGGGCAGTTACCTTACTTAAGGAGTTAGAAGATTTTTTTATGCTTTTCTAGGCTTTAGATATATAAAAAGGGCTAAAAACAAGTTCCAGCCTAGTTACTGCTATTTATACTAAATTAAACTTTATATACTTAGAGTTTAAAAAGTAATTAAATTAATTGAAAATGCTTTATAGCCATTAGTAATCCCATATTTATAACTATTAGCCTAGCCTTAAATCCTAAGAGGTAGTTAAAAGAAAGGTAAATTATTTATCTATCTTTTATTTATTTCTACTAAAGGTACTAATCTCAATATTCTAATACCTAATTGAAATCTCATAGTTGCGTAAGAAACGATATGGTAATAGTAATGGCATTAATACCTAGAGCGAGGAGGTCTCGGAACGATTGCGAGGGAGTAGGTAGGTAGAAAGCGGACAAATTTTTAAGAGGGTAGAAGCCGGTTTTGTAAGCGACCTATTACAATTTAAAGCTTAGAGCCTTTCCTTTTTCCTTAATTTTAAAGTTATTCTCGGTACCCTTTTGCGTAATAAGTATAATATATAGCAACCCTAAAATATCTTTGATATTTTTTAAATTAATTCCCTCGAGTAGAAATTCGCTTATTTTGAATTCCACTTCTAGAGTAGTAAAAAACCCCCAACCTAGAGTTGGTATCTTAGATCTCCCTTATAAGCTACGTTTACAAATATTTTATTATCTTGTTATTCTTAGAAGGCCAATCTACTGGCATTCTTCTATTATTTTAAGGAAAATGCTGCTAGAGCTAATATTAATATATAGAACATTCACACCAGAGGCCCTTAAGGTATTTTATAGAGAAAATACCTTCCTCTTTAAGCCTTACAAATCCCTACACACCGCATCGGAGCTCTGTATATTTCTACCTTACCTAAAGATTTATCCCTTAATTAAATATTTAGACCTTACTTTTATATCTAGGATAGCTGGGTATTGCAATATGGTAATAATAGCTGTATACCTTTGCGATTTCGAATACTTAGGGTTTAGCAATCTAAAATTGGTTAAAGTGGTTATAAATCTAAATCAAGTTCGAGATTTTTAGAGACCTGTTAATAATATACAAATTGGCAATATTAGTGTTATACCTAAAAGGCTTATTTGGTATATAGCAGGAGATACTAAAAAGAAGAATCGCTTATTACAGTTACTTTATAGTCTTTTCTATCCAACGCTAGATATCTAGAAGGATTAGCCAGGCCAGCTTTTGCTTCTCTATCACTACAGATAAAAGCACTGGCATTTTTTTGCAACGCTAAGAAAGAATTATCATTGCTATATATACACGTATTTTTTTCTTAGAGGCTATTGTACCTCCGTACTATAGCCTATATATCCTATATAATGCTTATTTTATCCCCTTCTATAGTACTCTCTTTGGCCCTCTTTGTAAATATATACCTTTTTATACTATAATTTACTTTACTTTACACTCCTATAATCATTTTTATAAAATCTAGCGGAGCGTTAGTGGTCTTGCTAAAATTTTTTTTACGGGAACCTTTCCTCTATAGTTTTTAACAGTACTGTCGGAATATAAGGATAGAAGTTACGTGATTACGTGTCGTCGTCGTGTCTTTGATTAGTTATCCTTATGGTGACTAATCAACCCCCTACTTAGGCACCGCGATCCTTACGATCCTCTGCTTTCGATACCTATTTGCAAAACATCAGAACAAGAGTATACTCTTAATAGGCCACCCCCCCTGTGAAACCGACAAGTACTTAGACTGCTTAAAATTGAGGAGGGATCTTAAGGCAAATACGTTAGTTCGCTATACTATAAAAGCGATTACCTAAGGGCTAAATATAGGAATTAATACTTCTAGCATAGCTAAGCCCCTCTTAGCATAAGAATTAAAAAGGGGTTGTAAGGCTATTGCCTAGGTATATAGTAGGGAGTAGGTAAGCCGAGTATAAGTCATAAGGAGAGTCAATAGAAGAGGACAATATAGTAAAGAGTAGGTATGGCAATATCTTGTACGGAGACAAACCGGTAAGGAGGGAAAGGGCTATAGGCCTAAGGAGCTTATAAGGAGGTACCAAGGGCTAGCTAAAGGCTAGCCTTAGTAGCTCCTAAGAGCCCCTAGGCGTATACCCAAGTAAGGGGCCAAAATATCCCTTATATTCCCCCTCCCCTTTATTAGCGCTGGCTCCTAGCCCATATACCCAAATAAATTAATTTCTATATTTAAAAAGGTAAATAGTTCTAAAGCCTTACTTATACAGGGAAATAGGGAAAAAGACTAGCTAAGCAGCCTTAATAAAAACCTTAACATATGTCACAGTACGTGCAGAGGGTCAACGAGGTAACTGTGACTGTGTATCATTGACAAACGATGTCGTGTGAGGATCTATGTACAGGAGACGAGGCAGGTATATATACGTGTTGCTCAGGGGTCAGGTCCGTGCTCATGCATACGCGTAGCCATAACAACGCGTCAGGTCAGTGCCGTGACAACATATAACTAAAACCTAGTAAGAAAAAAGGTCTTTTAGGAAGGAAAAGAGTGTCCGCTAGTAAGGTAAGATTTAATTGCTTTTAATTAATCTTAAAGCCGTAGCTTAAGAATAAGCCGTTGCCAATTCTTGGGCGAATTATAGCTCTTAAGGTAAGCCGTAGCTTACAAAGAGATCACGTAGGATCTTAGAGCTAAAGCTCTTTTTATACGCCTTTAACTAACGTCTTAATTACCTTCCCCCGGCTACGCAATCAGTTTTTATAAGGAAGTAATAGCTAAATAGCTTATACATGTGTTTCCTTTCTTTTGAATTACGCTATTGTTATAGAGTTATATTAGCAAGTTTAAGCAGTAGCTTAGGAAGAGACAACCCCTATAGTTAAGTCTTGGCAGCCCTTTAGCTAATAACCAAAGAGTCTCCGGCTTGGAGTCGTAGCTCCGTAAAAGATCGCATTAGATCTTTAAGCCATAGCTCTTTGACGAGCCGTAGCTCTTAGGCAAGCTATAGCTCTATAAGAGATCGCATGCGAGTATTACCCCCCCCTTCTTGCGGTTGGCCCCCAATCGCCATTACCTTACGGTAGAGGGAGATTATAAGGGCTCGTCCCAGAAGGGATTTGGAGAGATATTAGTAAGTTTTAAGCCGTAGCTTAAGAGGAGACAGCCGCATATAGTTAAGTCTCGGCAGCCCTTAGGCTGGTAGCCGGAGAGTCTCTAGATTAGAGCCGTAGCTCTAAGGTAAGCCTTAGCTTAAAATAAAATCGCGTATAATTAATCTTAATTGCCTTCCCCTGTTAGTATAATTAGTTTTTATAAGGAAGTAATAGCCAAATAGCTTATACGCGTGTTTCCTTTCTTTTAAATTATAACCGTAACTAAGCGGTATCGGCAAGTCTAAGCCATAGCTTAGGAAGAGACAACCGCCACAGTTAAGTCTTGGCAGCATTTTAGCTAACATCCGGAGAGTCTCCGGGTTGGAGCCGTAGCTCTATAAGAGATTATATAGGATCTTAAAGCTATATAGCTCTTAAAGTAAGCAGTAGCTTATAAGACCACTTATAATCTTAGAGATTACCTTTAATCTTAAAGCCGAAGCTCTTTAACGAGCCGTAGCTCTATAAGAGACAATCGCCTACGATTAAGTCTTAAAAGCAGTAGCTTTAGAAGTAAAGGTAAGTTCTTAGATAGCAATCGAATAGCAGTTAGAAAGCCTCTAAGGTAGCTACCTTAAGGGCGCTTAATCTTTCGGATAGCCTTCAGATAGCAATTAAATCACCTTTAGGTTGCCCATAAGCAGAGCTGCACTACTGCTTGCATAGGGTCTTTATAAGCCATAGCTCTTAGGCGAGCCGTAGCTCTTGGGCAAACCGTAGCTCTAAGCATCGGCAAAATATGGTACCCTTTCAATGGCCTCAATGGTTGGTGGTTGACGCAATTGGCGCGCAGTTGAGGTCATTTGGCAACTCGACCGACTAGCCTATGTCGTGTTTTTTTGACACGCAGC